>Ga0209780_1002518_pt1 | contig 13067 bp, 10 predicted proteins | sample WorMetexBAHAMAS2_FD_187384 | JGI IMG/M metagenome (GOLD analysis project Ga0209780, IMG submission 187384) | Marine gutless worms symbiont microbial communities from Max Planck institute for Marine Microbiology, Germany - Inanidrilus exumae... | ecosystem: Host-associated > Annelida > Digestive... | reverse complement strand
AAATGATTTTTGCTGTTTCCTACGTGTGATAAGTGACTAGACCCTTACACTTTAGTGTTAAACTGATGATCAGTTTTTGTTATTAATTTTTGCTGTTTTTTATCAAATAGAGGCAAGACCGCATGCTTAAATACGCTTAAATTGGACGATAAATGAATGAATGAATGCATTTTATTTCAGACTCGCGGTCCATAAAAAGGATAAAAGACAGATAGAAAGAATGCAAAATCATTTTAAGATGCATTAATAGTGATTAAAGAAATGTTTGTATACCACTAGAGTTGGATGGGAGGAAAATTCTGTTCACAGAAAGGTTGCTTCCAATAACATATTCTTTAATAATTACTTACGCCGGCTGTATAACCGCCGGCGTAGGTAGGTCGTTCGGTTGCGACTGTCTGTTTGTCTGTCTGTCTGTCTGTCTGATGTTCGCGCTGTAAAAGAAAAACGGCTTTAGCTATCAACACCAAACTTGATACACGTATACTTTATAGTAGACGCTTGGCCTGGCATGCATTGACCCAGAGGTTAAAAGGTCAATTATCAAGGTCACACGGTTACGAAAACCGTCAAGGTCGCACGGTTGCTAATGACGCGTGCTGCTATGGCCGTGGCCGTGTGCTGCTGCTGCCGGCGTGGGTCTGTATGTCGATAGGACTGCCTAGGTTTTCTAGTTACCCATGCCGGCATAGCCGCCGACATCCGGCGTATGTATGACATTCAAACTCGTCTGTCTGTCTGTCTGTTTGTCCGCGCTCTAGCAGGAAAACGGCTGTGCGTCCGGACAATTTTCTAAATGATTTTGACCTACATATTTGTCATTCTGGTTCATCTTGACCCCACATAAGTCAAGTTTGAACGAACTTCATTTAGGTCATACGATAAGATACGATACGATACGATATATTTACGCGCGCTCAAAAGCTGACGAAATGGCCAGCTCAGTCTAGCGCACGGCACAGAAACAAAAAATTAAGGAAAAAGTAAAAGCAAAAACCGATTAGCTCAGAAAAAAAACGGTACGGGCAAAAGTCCATGAAGGCAGTCCGGGAGGACGAAGTGGAACTACGGGGGATAAGATTTGTGAAACAAGTAGGTTTTAAGCCGGGAGTGAAAGAGTGAGGGAGTTATGGATAAGCAGAGTGTTAAACAAAACAGGAAGAAGTGATAGGTAAAGGAATAGGTAAGTTGGAAACGGAAGAACCGGTACTAGAATGCGGTACCAGTTAAAGTCAATTTCAGTTGACCTCCTTGCATATGTGGATGCAAGTCAGCCATAATGGATCATGTGGCAAAAGATAATCATGTCATCGATTGGGCCGGTGCCAAAATCCTAGACCGAGCAAGTCATCAGAAGACACGACAGCTCAGAGAGTTTATCCACATACACAAAGAGGTCAACTGTATGAACAGAGATGGGGGAGCCTACAGCCTACCTACGACCTATAACCGCGTATTTTGGTCACGTGTTCATCAGCAACGTCACGTGACCACATGCCTGACGAATTTCGCCGTTGGCGAACGAAACGTCGCTAAATTTTGCGTTATGGTTGTGTAATATGAACGTAATAATTATCATTATTATCTTTGCGTTATCTATTTTCCGAAAATGTTGAGTACACTTGTATATTGATTGGTAATACGTAGGCTATAACAATGCTCTAAAATATATAACTTTATTCGCCACAAAAGACAGACAAACAAAACAAAACAAAAAATTGAAAACATAATAGCGATTACAACCATTGCAGTAAAACAGCACCGTAAGTAAAAAAATATTATTACCAAGCGTAGTCAAAAATTTGTACCGGAAACGACGAACATCATACCGCGGTTCAAAATCAAGTTCAACGCAGTAAAATATCAACTGGTTTACTGACACCCAACGTTGATACTTACAAAGTTTCCTGCAAACGTCATTCCAAGTCACAGATTATTGTTTCATCACACTATAACTGGACTGCAAGGCTCCAAGGCCGTATACAATAGATAGAAGGCAAACAGTTGGTCAATACCTGAGTACTTAAAGCTCTTGACCCATCTAACGGCTAAGCCATATAGATACATAGAAGGCAAATTTCTATTACGGAGCTTCCCAATTCCCAAAGTGCACACTTCTTGTTTTACACAACACTGTGCCTATAGGCCTTTTCGGTAGCCATACGACCTTAAAATTACCCGCACGCGGTCAAAAATGAGTGACACCCGGACTTGGCCTATTTTTCTCTCTTTTCTACGACTTATCGTTCTGGCATACACCGATGCATGCTATTATTACAGTGAACATTTTGATGTCCACTTCGATGTGTGAAGAATTAGCTCAACACTCGTTTGGCAATTTTATCTTCATCTCAAACAACAATTAACAACTTCACTCATTACAGTGGGAAGATCAAACAGTCACCGCAATACTGTTAAAAATCCATGCCCTAAAATTCTGGACGGCCTCCTGTACATATAGACAAAAAACACACCGAATAAACGTAAAGTTGAATGATGAATAGACGAACTGACGAACGAACAACAAGGTGTTACCCTAACGTGACGTAACACGACTGGCCCGCCGCGTGCTGCCCCCTGGTGAGTTACGTTGCATATGCGCCGCGTTACAGACGACGACGACAGACGCCGACAAACACCAGCGAGCAAAACAGTACTGGCCCATTCCATTTGACATTTGTATAGTGTCGTCGAAGTGATTTTTATTTACGGTACTTTAAACTTGACTTTTTAATTTACATTACATTACATTAGGCGGGCCAGTAATAACGAACCAGTCAGTCAGTTTGCAACATCAGCGAATTCGTGAAAGTCTACGCATGCAGCAGACACATATACGCGTAAAAATAATGCATGTTTATAATCGATTGATTGCTTCTTTCGCTAACACAAAACCAAACGAAATAAATTTAACAACTGATAGCAAAACTAGGAGCGATTCACTTATACAATCGATGCATCGGGCCAAACGACTACAGACAAAACACACATGCGGATTGTAGAATCGTCGAACCGCAAATAACCAAACATTTTCCATCTGGAAAAGCGGGATGATACCGTCAAAAACCCGACAGCGCTTTGGTGTGCAAAGATCCAGAGGGGCTGGACTATTCAAATGTATGCAAATATTTCCGGCGTGTCCTTCCCATTAACGTTACAGACAACTGCACCGCATGGCTATTCAGAGCGCTATTTGCGTATGCACAGCGCGATAAAACGCCGCATCTGAATACAAGAAGCTCAGCTATCGCCGAAAGACCCGCGCGATGCTCTGTATCAGTTGAAATGTTTTTATACTACTGTTGTACAAATAACGCAAACAGATCCCGTGTCAGCCTGAAAAGCACTTTCAGCAACTGCTACGGTTTATTCGGCTACCTGCATAGTTTTGTACACGCATCGTTGCAGTAGGCTCAACTATCGCACAGCGAGCATAATTATGCATACATGTAACGCTGAAGTTAGCCGTGAGTGTCGTCAACAGACTTCCACACAACCAACCTTGTTGATGTCAACTGGACCGTAACTGTTATCAACCAACTTCGTCTACCACCAATGTTGTTGATGACACCGCGTATTCCTACGCCGGCGCAACGGCATGGACGCGGTCCACCGTGGCGGATGAACACAAAATAATTTTCAGTGGTATAAGGCAGTAAGGCCCGGATTTTGAGCCAGAGACTTCTCGACCGGTCACAAAAACGCAATTTTACATACCCCACCTGCATTTGGCGCCCCCGTTGGGGTGATCCCATCGGAATTTCGTAGAGATCTTTTGCATCATACAACTAGAGTCCCTGTGCTATTGTGCGGCGTTGTTTTGAGAGTCCGTTGCGCAGTTTAGCCGTTTTGATACAATACCGGCTTGTGACGGACAAACGGGCGGATAGACAGACGGACAGACAAGCGATGACAGCAAACACCGCGCTAGGATAGCGTCGCACTGGTAAAAAATATACTGTCTGAGATGCTTTGGTAACCAGCTGAAAGCCGTAGATGTAGAACATTTATACGGTCGGAATTCCGGTCATATTGCTTGTCTTCGTCGTCCTGTTGAAGAAGATATATGGCGACGGTTTGGCCGACGTTGTTCTCCTTACTTGAGGACGCTTTGGCACTGGCGTTGATGATTTTGTCAGTTGCCAAAGAAATGCCAATTGTTTTTGCCGTAGTAATCTATGCTTCCTTGACGACGGTACCTATATACAGTTAAAGCGATTTAATTTATTATTGCTTTTTATTGTAGGGTGGCGCAAAAAATCAGGCCATTGGACACGGTGAGTCAAAAAGTAGCAAACATTTTATAAGTAAAGTAAAGTAAAGTAAAGTAAAGTAAAGTAAAGTAAAATAAACAGTGTATAGCAGTTTGGCATCAATTTAGCTCTTCACCGCTACGGGAAACTCACATGCCATATGGGATCACACAGTGTTACCTGCCATCCGACAGAGGTGAGAATCCATTCCCGCCTTTACCCCCAGCCGAAGCAGGTACTCGATTTAGCGTCCCCGGAGGAACGCAAGGCTGAGTTGAGCTATGTTACGTGAAAGCGGACCGACTGAAAATTGAACCCGCGACCTGTAAATCGCGCACGTCCAGTCCAACGCCCTACCGCTGAGCCACCACGTAACAATTAATGGTTAGTATCACGGCCTTGTGATCCACAAATCGATCTCCGATCCGTCACTATAAATTATTTTCTTTAGTCACTACTTTGCCCACGGTATGGGACGGCTGAGAAGGACTGCGATCCATGTGTCTGTGTGTATTGCATATATGTCTGTCTATCCGTTTGTCTGTTTGTTTGTCTGTCTGCTCGCATGTCTTTAAAACCAAACGTCCGAATTTCACCAAATTTCCTATGCACATTACCTGTTACGTTATGTACTTCCGGTTTTGTGGATGACGTCATGTTGTCACGTAATGGAGCGAAAGGGCCAGCATCAAGGACGACGAGTATGTTTCGTCGAGTTCGCCAGATGGCGGCACCTGGGGCGAAATCTGCCGTCGCGGACTGCGTCTTGTTTAAACTATTTACTTTGCTCTCGAACGGGTGCGAAGCATTGCTATGAGCGTGTCTGTATGTTCGTTTTTTGTCTGTCCACTCGCATACTGCAAAAACCACATGTCCAAATTTCACGAAAGTTTCTATACACATTTCCTGTGGCCGTGGCTCGGTACTTCTCTGACAGAGTGCAGTATGTTATGTAGGTCTACTTCCGGTTTTGTGTGCAGTTTAGCAAAACAAATTAAACAAGGTGTCGCCCTAACGGGACGTAACACGATTGGCCCGACGTGCAGTGTTACCGTGGAGCTATAATTAGACTGCAGGCGGCATGACGTCATCGCCTGGCCTGCGCGGGTGAAGCCGCCTGCAAGCCCGCCGTGGAGTGTTACAGACCCCGACAGACGACAGACGACGACAGATACCAGCGACCGTTACTAGTCTGCCCCCTACACTATGTGTAGGCTGGCCAGTAACAATGCTTACGTGATCGATTACGAAGGGTTCACTTGCGTAGACGGAGACGTCGAACGTGTTATTTTCATTCGCCAGGTGTCGCCGCCGTTGTACGCGGTCTCGGTACCACAGTTCAAGACAGAGAAACGCGAGCGGATCCTGCTCGAGGCGTATTTTATTGACGAACATTTGCTGCGATGCGGTCACCCACGGCAGGTCGCCGACTCCAACGTTGCAGACCAATCGAATCCACTGGCCGTGGCATTTCATATCGTTGTTGAAGTAGAAGTCGAACCACCAACGTTTGGCGCGTGTGAAAGATTTCTTCGAGCTCGGATTGCCTGAGTCGATTACAGTACCACATTTACACAGTTTATATAGACTCTTATGACTTACGATGACTATATTACACACTGGCCGCCGCTACCAGAAAACGTAATGTAACGGTCTGGCGTCCGTCCGTCCGTCTGTCTGTCTGTCTGTCTGTCCCGTCGACGCATACTCAACGTCACTAACCAAGAGGCAGTACGCGACGCGGCCAGCGTACATTTCCGTGCGAGTATTAACGAGGACGGACATACTTGTATTGTAACTACAAAAAAGAAAACAAGCGTGCAAAGTAATTTGGCAAACGGCCGCATCGCCGTTTTGTCACCCTCTTGTGGCGGCGAATGCATTCGTCCGCCGTGTGCGCTGGGGAGGCACATTCGCCTGCGGCGACATAAAAACAATACGAAATGCACTCAAGCGCAGGTACGTTATAATGGGATGGCAAAATGTCCTCTTCAAAAGTGTCCCTTTCCGTCAGAAGATCTGGACCTATCTAATGTACACTGTTCCTTGAACCCACACGAGTCTGTTCCTCAAACGGCATCTCGATCGGTTCAGCCGTTTCTGTGAGGCTCACCAGTGTGCCCAACACACAGACACACAGACCACGCTACGAGCAGCATCACGTAGGCCGCATATATGCACTGTGTGCAAGCGATGCGGCTGAAAAAGCTAAAAATGAAAATTGATGAGCAGGAAAAAATTCCGTTACTGATATTACAGACGTTGTGCTTGTTGTACTCAGATGGTGGCGTGGCGCAGTGGTAACGTTGTTGGGCATATCAACGAAGTTACTCTACGTCGAGCCCGGTTAGTACTGAGATGGGTGACCGTTTCGTTATGCAGGTATACCATATCAGTGTGTAATCATCTACCCAGGCCAACTCAGCCTCCTACCCTCAGAGGGATGGGAAATGAGTACCGGCTAAAGAGCTGTGAAGCTCTGCGACTGAAAAAGCAGATGTGGCTCATTCCACTTACACTTGCCATATCTGAGCGCCTAACTATAAAGCGCTATACAAATGAGGCTTACTTTACTTTTACTTTTACTTACAATAACATACAGTGTGGATTAAAAAACAAGCCAATGGCCGCCGTGAGTCACAAAGATATCACTGTATATACTCTTGCACTGCTTAACAACAGTCCGAAATGCCTGAACGAACCAGACCCGGACCGTTTTTTTGAGCAACCCGGTTTTGTTTTTAATAGCTTTTCTTTTTTCTGTTTTTGGTACCGCGCGCATTATTAAGATGGCTCTTCGTCAGCTTTTGGGCACCATGTAAATATCTCGTATCTCTTATCTGTCTGTCTGATCTGTCACTAAACGGCTCGGTTCAGTTCACTTAAATGCACTCGTAAACACAAGGATCTCAGATGTTGTATGGGCCTGTCGAAAGAGATGGCTTTTCAATCCATGCCGAACACTTTCAAACAGAAACAGAACATGCGTCCAAAGTTATCTGGCAAAAGGCCGCATAGCCTACTTGTCACCCCTCGCAACTGCGAATGGATTCTAGATAAGTATCTTAGTATCTTAAAGATTAAGATACTATCTTTCACAACAGCGCATGCGACGAGTCTTCAATGTATCTCTTCGGTCGACGACAAACATTATGAGGCGCCACCGCGGTGTTTCTGAACCTTTAGCGCTACGATACAAGTGCCAAGACCTACCATCCTGTGATACAATATGTTTTCTAACCGAGATAAGAGCCGGGTATGTCCATCTGCGGGTTGTGATTCAGCGTCTGGAAGAAATGCTCATCCGGCATCTTGATGTCGCTCATCCAGTGGAGCAGATCCTGCGCTCTCGGGTCGTGCACTGCAAACTCAACAAACTCACGAGTCACCGCCATGTGCGTCGATCCTTTCATGACGTGGAAACCGTGCGGAGCGGGATCCTTTCGCTCTCCGCGCTGCTCTTGGGAAATCCACGAAAACTCGAACCAATCTCGGTAGTAGAAACTGCAGACAGATTACACGAAAGCCTAAATAAACAAATATGTTTGCCCTTGTAATACTCGCACGATAGGCCCACCATCTCCCTTATTTTTCCCCTAAAAACCCCCCATTTTGACCCAGAGGTCCTGAAAACCCATGCAAAAATGAAAAACGCAATATCTGCCTTAAATGTTCACGAATCGCCGAAATACCCGCATCTTGCAGGAAATCGGGGTCAGGGAACAAGATGGCGACGACAGATTTTTGACCGGAAGTAGAAAAATGGCCGTTTTGCGCATGCGAACTGAAAAATGAGGATACGGTATTATATTACTATGCGCACAGTTCAGTCATGGACTTGTGAACTCGACAATGGGGCAGATACCATGTTCCACAGAACGTATTTCGTGTTGTTGTTGTTATTATTATTATTATTATTATTAGATTTAGATCTACTTCCGAGCAACAGGAATATAACTCACTTTCGTCCAATGCGCGATGCTTCCACGTCGTTCGCGCCGTTGTAAGCCCTCAGTATCTTGACCAGTTCGTAGTTGGTTCTTAGCGGGAAGTCGCGACCGACCAGATTGATGAGATACTTCCAGCGTTTGTAGATGTCGAGCAGCTGTCGCATGCACAATATCTCGGCATTCACCACCGATATCGTGGCCCATTGGACGCTGATTGATGGCTTGGCAACGAAAACGTTGTCAAAGCAGTTGGCGATCGCTTCAAGTCCGTTGCGCAGTTCATCCGGCGACTTGGCGTCGACGTGGATGCAGTAGACGTTGTGAGGTCGATAGATCAGCCGCAGCAGGCGCGCGGTCTGCTCCAGGTTCTCGTACGTCAGCACGCTGAACGCGATCGGGAACCGTCGCTCCTCGTCGGTCGTGTCCTCCGGCGACACGAAGTAGCCGAGATCGGACCGGAAACGGTCGCAGTTGTTGGCGCGCCGGATGTACTCGGCCGCCGAAATGACCGCGGACGCGGGCCAGTCGAGCAGAGAAGGGTCGCCGACCAGCAGCGGTCGACAGACATCCCGAAGTGTCGGATCTCGTATCTCGCCAGCGATCCCCTGCGGACCCCGGACCAGCGGTATCTTGTCGACGCTGGTCGTGTCCGCGTCGAACGAAGACCAGATTTGCAACGAGACGACAACGTTCCAAGAAGAAATGGATGTCGTGAATATGTGCCACGTCGTCAGAAGTCCAGTTACAAGCACGATGAAGAGGAGAAGAAATCGCACCATAAGTTGTTTATACGTATAAACAGAACCATATCGTCACTGGCGTTACTAAACGCTATGTGGCCAATCACAGTGTAGCGCGGTAGCGCCACAGCACATGTAACTAGAAAAACTGTCCTGAATCGAGGATCGAGGTCAGACGGACCGCGTTACTGCGTTACCACGCCCGTACGAGCTGGACATTCACCTTTGACCTTGGTCTATGACCTTGACTTTCAATCCCAGGCGAGCTACGGTCATGACACACACACATACACAAACTCAATTTCAAAGGTCAATCGGTTCAAAAGATAAAGTGGAAACAAACGGACAGACACACGGTAGCTACCGACTGCTTTTCCGTATCAGCTAACGCTGTCGGTAACTAGAACCAATATTCCGACTGCCTATTGATCACGTTACGCAAAGCTATGATCGGCACATCACAGTCACACGCCGAGAAGGCGCCACTACTAAGCTTTTCTTAAACCCATCGATTCAATTTTATTCGAATAACATAACAAATCTTCACCAGTTAACTCCTCCTCATTTACGACAACTTGCCCTACAACGTAGAGATCGTAGATTACTGTGACGTCGCTTCATCCTGTCTATATTCAGCTTAGCACTGATAGCTTGACAATGGCGCTGCAAGTACATGCATTCCAGATGTTTGGTCCGAATATTAGCAGCAGTGTGTTCATTACAATGAAGGCGATTCACGTGATAGGCAACTGATTCAGCCTCTTGCTGCGTTCGGCACTTACCTCATTATATTCTTTGTCGCGACGCTTTAATTCGTAGCCTAAGCCTATTACAGTAACGCCTAACGCCCTTACTATCACATGTGGCGCGCTTACCATGCATACTCTTACTGTTGTACGCTTGTTGTTTATCACGGTCTTTTCGACGAGGCGCCGTACGCGTGAACACGGTTACTGTATGTTTTATTGGCGTGTGCGTATAATCGACATATTTATGACGTTCGGTCGACAGAGTGAGAAGAATTAGGCCACAGCGACACTTGTCGAATGCAAATGAATGTGGCCGTGACAGATAAACAGATTGCACCGCCGCGGCCGTGTGTTGCGCAATTCCTCGCATTGCCAAAATAGCTCTCTCACCGGCGCTACTGCGCATGCGCCATTTCGCCAATTCTCCTAATTGCGCATATGTTCTATGGTTACTAGTCTACTTCCAAATGAAGCCTCATCTGCCGATTTTAGGGACTGTAGGATGCGGGATAGGGTTGGGATTACGGCTAGCGGTAGTAGTGAAATATGGCAGTGGGAAATTTGGCGATATGAGCGACTATTGGCATTGGCACGACACTGTCTCCGGTGTCACGGCGCACTGACTCTTTGCTGACGATGATCTACGGCTGTTTACTTGTTTTTCGGCACCACTCCTTTGCCTGCTATTCGTCATCGTTGAGCCATCCTGGACGCCGTCGTTAGTCGTTACCTAGATGCGAGACTTCATCTGATTCTGTATCACTTTTTGACACCATTGAACATTAGACGTTACGCCCTAGTTTCATTTGCATTACTACTGTTTGATACATATTTCAAATGTTTTGCATAAAACAACAGGTACCCACAATAGTGATGATTCTATTTATTCAATATAACTAAAAAAAATATGTATATGTGATCTGTACTTAAGTGAAAACGTAGGTACTTGTACTTTTGTACTTGATGATTGTGGTACTTGCTACATCTCTGGATTCTGATTCGTTATAGATGGGGCATCAGCCGTGCTCTTGTTTGTATCAGGCTCGGACTAAGGTTGGCGTAAGCGATAGGCCTTATTAAGTAAGTAAGTAAATTTATAGAGCGCGGTTATCGTCAAGAACCTTTAACGCGCTGAATGCACTTGTATCGAGCGAACAGGTACGTTTTAAGCAAACGTCTGAAACAGTCTGCACTGATGGTCGAGTCCCGAATGAAATCCGCGGGAGAGAATTTCAGACTGTGGGGCCGGCAACTGAAAAGACCCGACGGTGTGAATGGGCCTTTAAGGCCCATTCACACCGTCGGGTCTACGTCCGTAGACGCGCGTAGACGCGCGTCTACACGTGTCTACGGACGCAGACGCGCGTCTACGTCCGTATACGTCCGTAGGCCTATACGTCCTTCTACGCCGTGTTCATCATCCAATGGCAAGCGACGTTGTGGCACGTGACATGTTCATGAATGACGTTAACATTACAAAAAAGTGTCTCAGACGGCTGAAAAACCAGCTACGGATTGCAATCCCTATCTGCAAAACAATTTCCTTATCGTATTCGTAAGACCTATAACTACCAATACTCACGATGCAAAAAAAAACAGTTAAAAACAGTAAAAAGTCCCGTCACGCTGCAGCTTACCTTAGTGTAATAGCCAGTCGCTCGCCTGGATCAATGCACTTCCTGTAGTGCGTGTTCATCTTCTGAATGGCAGGTCCTACCAGTGCTAGTAGTTCGTCGAATTCGGTGATATACGAAAATACATTATAAAACGCAAACAGTCCTGTCGTAATTCATTGACAAGGCAATGGTATTCCCCGAGTTGCTGTCGCTTCAGAATAATATCATGTATCCATATTGACCGTGCCCGCCGCTTTCGTAGTACAGTTCTTCGACGACTTTGATAATATGCGAAAATTAGCAGTTCGTCAGACGTCATTTTTATCAAATGGCGTGATCTAATGACTATTCATGCCAAGTGGAAGGCGTGGCCAAATCAAGCATGTCTACTTCCGTAGACGCGCGTCTACGGACGTCGACGCGCGCGACGCGCGTCGCGCGACGGACGTAGACGGACGTAGACGCGCTCGGTGTGAATGGGCCTTAAGTGTTGAGCACTGAACAAGTGTTAGGCACTTCACAACCGTCCGATCCTCCGTCTCTCTCTCTCTCCCGTCGCCCCCCTCTACTACGCAATGTTGAACTTTCTTCAGTGACTTAAACAGTTAATGTGTTACACAGTACTGCCAGGTCAATACTTAAATTGCTGTTTTAGCACAAAAACGACAGTTTAGCGATTAATGATTACAATGTATAAAACGTTAGTTTTAGTATAAAAAGTTAGTCTTATACTTGAAGTGCACTTCAATTTGTCACATAGGCCTACATAGACTCGTACGCTGATCATGGCACGTTCTAACCTATGTGTGACAGACAACCCCATAATGGTCATAGCCAGGGTCACGTGACACATTTTTACCGCGCAACGCTATGCCAGCGCGGTATATACTACCCTGTGTCGGTGTGTCTGTCTGTGTTTGTCTGTCAAAAGTCGTTCGTCTTTTTATCAAAACGACTGAATACAACATTACACAAACAGCTTCTCGTGACAGCCTATCGAGACTCTAGTTTTCTGCTGCCAAATTCAGTGATGAAATTCCAATAGGGTTCCACCAAAGGGGGTGCTAAATGCAGTGGGCAACGAAAATTTGCGACTTTCGACAAATGACTTACCACATTTCAAAAAACATACAGTAGGCCTAGTTTCTACGAAAGGTGGACACATAGGACGAGACCATTAAATTTAACACGGAGCTCTCCTGTCGCAAAGGAACGTGTTGAGCGACCCCCGTTTATTTTCGGAAATAGGCGGTAATATCTCGCACAGTGGGGCATCAATAGGAAGCCACACTGGGCCTATCGAATCGCGCTAATATTAATGACCTTGAGTGACCCTGAAATTCACTTTGGCTCTTTGAAAGCTCTATAGATCGCAAACTTCTAAAAATGTAGTAGGATACGTGTTAGCTAGGATAAATTTACGGACGAATCAGACAGGGTACGTGAATATAATTTTTAGCAAACGTGAACGTATTACGTTACGTTTGCTATATGCCGTCGCAATTCCGTCTGTCGTCTGGCTGTCTGTCTGTTGTCTGTGACGTTGGTGCACCCTACTCAGCCGGTTGAACATTTCGGCAATTTTTTCACCATACGATAGCCCAGGGACTCTACTTTTTTGGTGCCAAAATCGTTGGTGGGGGACGCCCCTTTTCCCCTAAAATTTGCGTTCAAAATGACCCACCCCCTTTCAAACAGCGCAATTTCGACCAATATCGGCTCATAGCGCCTCAACCGTGATAGCTAGCGAAAAAAGTTC
>Ga0209780_1002517_pt1 | contig 13069 bp, 9 predicted proteins | sample WorMetexBAHAMAS2_FD_187384 | JGI IMG/M metagenome (GOLD analysis project Ga0209780, IMG submission 187384) | Marine gutless worms symbiont microbial communities from Max Planck institute for Marine Microbiology, Germany - Inanidrilus exumae... | ecosystem: Host-associated > Annelida > Digestive... | reverse complement strand
GGAAGACTATCATCCTACAGTGCTATTACACTGTTGGTTGGGTCATCTGACCTGTAAAATCGTCTCCGAAATGACCTATAATGTGTTGAGTGGGACGTTAAACCCTACAATGCCAATACGCGGGGGCTTCAGAGGCGCTTTCCATTGTAGTTGTTGACAGCCATTGTGTAGAATTTATTAGCACCATGCGAAGGGTCGGACGTTTACTAATGTTGATGTCCATTGTCTTCAACTGAACATAAATACTGTAAAACACCTGTATTTATCGTGCATCAAATATTCTCAATTTTTTCAATTTGAGTAGAATCGCAAAATTAGATACACGCGAATTTCTCGAATTTGCCCATAACCATATCTTTATCTTCATAGAATATCAACACCTGAAAAATGTGCCAAATTAAAATGCAGCGAATTTTCTATGTCTGTCCGTCCGTCATTCCACAAAAAGTTTCTTCGATTTCAATGAAATTTGGTATGTGGGTAGAGGTCGATGAGTGATGCACCACGGTATGCAGTATGACCCGATCCAAGGTCAAGGTCACGAGCCCTTGAAAGTTGGAAATTCGGCCATTTTCAAAGGCTGTCTCCTCCCCCATTTACAATGGGGGCTGGCAAATGACCACGGATTCTTAAATTAGGGCACAGTACCTAAAGCTTATCGGGGCCGGATTTTTGTTCTAGTTTTTGTCACGTGACTTTGAAGTTGCAGTAAGTAGGAGTCGACTGTCAGTCCCGTATGGGGCTAATTTATTTATTCTGGTCAAGTTGCCATATATACTGCATGCTGATGGGGTGCCAGTCCAGTATTTTGACTCAGTGCTGGCCGGCCTATTATGTTGCACATTTGGTAGTTGTATCAGCGTGTGTGGTCTTAGTGATGGCTGTAGCTTTTGGCTGATGCTGTAGCCACTGGAAAACACAAACGTGATTGGACTGGTACGTGCTGATACATCTGTCGCAAGAATTTGTTGACTGAAACTTTCAGGCATTGTGTAATGTGTGGTTTATGCCTCGAATCCTTTGATGCTGCTGATTGGTCCGCTGGAAGATCATCTAACCTGTAACAGTTTGTGCCCGAAATTCTCAAAGATAAGACTTGGGGGACCCGCCCAACGTGTGATGACTGTGGAAAGTTGGCCAGTTGAATGAAAACAAAGTTGTAGGTATTTTTTTAGAAATAAATTCATTTGGTTGACAAGTAAACGTAAATAACCAAAACTTTATAACTTATTTTGACCTGTCGATCTCATCACGAGATCTTCATCAAAAGAAGCTGGTACTCAGTTCTTCCGAGTCTTGATGCAACGATCAGCTGTCTGATCAAGAAAGCTGTCGTAAGCGTGAATCAACTGATAGCTGCCCTCGTCTTGATGCATAGCTCGATGACCTTCCTTGCGGATATGTACAGCTTCCTTGAGCCACCTAGTAGGACGGTCTTGTTCTCTGTCGATGACTGTATAGTCTTTTCTAGTCAACCGCTTTCTTGGTGCGACAGCTGATCGTCCCATCAAGACTCGGAAGAACTGAGTACCAGCTTCTTCTGATGAAGATTTCATGATGAGATCGTAATGTCAAAATAAGGTAATACACTTTTGGTTGTGATTTATGAATTTTTACATGTAAAGTTGTGGATGCTTGCAAAGTGCACAGTGTACAGCTGATACTGACTGTTGTTGCAGCTGGTGGCAAGTGTTGCCGAGTACAACAGGATGGCGCAGATGCTGCTGCTGATTCCATCGTCAGCAGCAAAGGCTACAGGCTTTGACTATGAGATGAAACCAGATCTCACACAGGCTGAGAGCATCCGTTTTGAAACTGCAATCATGGTTTGTTGGATTGTATTCATTTCTGTCTTAAAAGAACATATTTTGGCTTCAATGCTTTCCCACTACTGGCTGGATGTTAGAAAGAGCATTGGACATGTAAATACCACTACACCATTAACGGAAGCTGCTTGAATGCTTTTGAGAGATTTCAGGTTAAGCGTACGATTCAAGCATCGGTTACTGTTTGTTTGTAATTTTGTTTGTTTGTACGGTTGCTGCGAAAAACTCTCAACTTCATTTCTCATGAGCTATGGCCCCAGCAGGCCAGAGCTGAACTCAGTTGATTACAGATTTAGTGAGTCTACAGTGTGCATAATAGCTGCAAGTCAACAAAATTGAAGAAACCAAGCAGCGACTAGTCTGGAAGTCTGGAAAAGGCAGTAATGCAAAATTTGAGTGAAAATATGTTTTCCGTGTTTTGCCAGGTAGTGCAGAAGCACTAGTTAGGTGAGGTGGGAAAATAAAGTCCTGTTTGACTTCTCACTTTCTTGGCACCGCTCCTGCCAAAAATTACAAAATCAGTTGATGTAGGTCAGCAACGTCGTTTTTTGAGACACAGTGTATTGGACTGTGTCACCTTCAGTGACCTCTCAGTTCTTCTACCGGAGATCTCTTTCCATATCTAAAACAATTCAGCATATATTGCCTACAGAATTAATAACAGTGATTGGATGCTATGGATGACATGTGAGCCATCTATGCTAAACAAGCAGTACATTAACGGTCACTAATCCAGTTTCTTAGGGCGAATCAATTTGGTTGATTTGAGAAGTTCAAAAACAAGGAATTTGTAACAGTGTGACAGCTCTTAAACACTGTTCTACTTCAAGTCTTGGCTCATCATCTCTCATCAGCTGTGTAGTAATAATAATAATATTATTATTATTATTAAGTGTAAAACTTCAGTTAGGGGCCATCCATAAAGGACATATGCAAAAATATGTCGTTTTTACTCTCCATTGTCCACTTTTATCTGCATTTGACATAACCGCATTCCCCAGTCCCGCAGACATATGCAGCTCCGTAGTTCGAAGCCATTGCGGCATAGCAAATTCCATGCAAATCAAGCCAGCAGCTACTATCAGCTTATCTCTAGTGACCATTGTCAGAGCCTAGCGGCTAGCCGCTAGTGGTAGGAAGTGCGATACAAATGTGCAGTCATACAACAGTGACATGCCGCCTAGGCACTAGACTGTAAAGGTGACATAATCAGGCTGATATGGTGCATTAGCATTAGCATTGAGATATCGAATGCAGGCATCCTGAATTGACAGAATCAGAAGTTAGCAGCCCTACTATGCAGTGTGATTTAAGTTATCGGAAATGGATTCATTCCGTTAACAGATAGAATTTAATTCCGTTAACGATAACGGAAATAGAAAAAAATGGAGAAAAAAGAGAACGAAACAGAAACGAAAAAATTAACAACTGAAACTGAATAAATGTAATTTCAGTGTTTGTTGTACAACCGTCGCCGACATAGTACGAGGAGATGCCATGTACATGACACAGGAGGACGCACGACTACGCATATACAGTATATATTTAGGCATACGTCATAAAATTTTCAGTTTTGGGCTGAACTGCTGGGGTGATGCAGTTTGTTTGCATAATACAGGCTATTATGCAGACCGTAGCTTCAGTGTGATTTAAGTTAATGGTAATCGAAATGGGTTCATTCCACTAACGGATAGAATTGAATTTCGTTAACGATGACGGAAACAAAAAAATGGAAAAAAAATTGAGACTGATAATTTAAATGAAACTGAAAAAAATATCCACAACTGAAATCACGCTGCTACTACGAATGTGGACGTCTGTACAATCAATCCCTTTTACCCACATTTGACTTTACCCTTCCTCCCCCTCTGTGCGAACATCCTTTGCGGACAAATTATCTGGCAATACACTAGGTGCCGAGGGATGTCAGAAATGAGTAGTCAGTTGACTGCAGATCGGGTTGTTTGTCGATAGATGTTACATTCAGTAACATTTGGTACATTTGTATTCAGTAAGCTGCAGGAAGTAACTTCTTAATTTTGTGGGTACAATCAGATTGAGCTAATTTACGAAGAACACCTAATCAATGCAGAAAAATTGCATCTGCTTATGAATTTTCTTAACATTAGTTAGTTTGAAAAACATTCCATTATATATTGAAGATTTGCATCGATATGGTCTATTGAGAAAAATTGCATTTTTATTCGCTCACTCCATATGTTTACAGTTGGTCCTAAATGTAGCTGGGCATATTCCACAGTTATGCAGCACAAAGAAGGAAATTTTAAAAATTTCTTTCAAAGTAAAGAGTTTCACTGGACAAATACTCCATTTGCAGTTTATTAATGCCTACTTAACAGATAAAGTAAAATGACAAAAAATAACTGATTATTGTTAGACATAATTCATGCAGAATTCCATAAAAAAATAAGCTGCAGCAATTTGCGTAGAGAGTTGTCGTTGTGTGCCAGCAGTGAATGTGTTGTCATGACGACTGGTGCTGCAGCCGGCGCTGCATATGCTGAGTCAAAACATGACGGAGAAGTGCCGTCAGCGAGAAGACGACGTTGTGAAGACCAAAGAAGCCATTGAGCAAAGCCGCGAAGTGATTGCCGACAGCAGAGACGAAATTGCAACACGAACAAACACCATTGCTGCCATCGACAAAAAGCTGGAACAAACAAAAGAGGTTCGTGTGAGATGTTTGCATTAATGTTGTCATAACTTATGGTATATATATCAGGCCGCATCGCAGTGTTAGCTAGTAATAGCGGCCTAATGCTATACATGGAGTTGTGCGGTCAATCGGTTGGTCTGTTGGTAATGGTCGTGAGCCCCACAAAAATTGCTGAACCGATCGAGATGCCATTTGGGACAGTGACTTGGGCGGGCCAAAGCAACCATGTATTAAATGGGGGTGCTTTGTATGGGCTCTGGTGCGTTAATGTGCCCTAATTCATTTGTTGATTTCAGCGCTATATAAATTGTTTGTTTGTTTACTTAACTTCCTTCCTTTCTTACTTCCTTCCTTTCTTACTTCCTTCCTTCCTTATACTTGCTTCCTTAGTTATTTACTTCTTTAGTTGTTTACTTCCTGTCCTGTCTGCTTCTTCCGGAATAGGCCCGTTGCATTTTCATACCAGAGGTCATAGGAGGCAACCAAACTTGGCTTTAGTTTTTTGGTTCAGTTTGTGTTATAAATTTTAAAAAAGCTGTCATTTTATAACGACGTGTAAGGCCCATAATCGACACATATAAAACAGCAAAAATTCTTATTGGCACGTCAAGGGCCATGGATATAATGCACAGTTCTTATTACACCCATAGCCCTTGACGCGCCAAAAAGAATTGTTTTATGTGTCAATTATGGGCCTTACACATTAGTTGGAGTTTAACGTCCCCTTTCAGCACAAATACGGCTATATCAGAGAAAAGATCAAGGGTGGAGAGCTATCCCTACCCTGTGAAGGAAGGCCAGCGATATATTAACCTCAACCCTGGCTGCCTTTTTGTTCATCAGCCACCCAAAAGCGAAAGGGATCGAGAGGCTGATTTAAATTATTATGCTAGAGCCAACAACAGCGGAACACAACTATCACACTGCAAGACTAAACTCAACAAAATACAATCACCAGAATAAATCTTAACTAAGCACTATAGATAACACAAAATGAACAAAACAAACTAAACCCAGGTTCGGTCGCCTCCTACAACCTCCCGTCTGGAAACGGGACGATTCTGGTAGAAAGGGAAGGGATGGACTGTAGGAGAAAATAGGTAAAGCGAATGAGAAAAGAAAAAAGTAAAAAATAGCAAAAGATGAGGAAGTGAATGGACAAGCAAAGGCGGAAAGGGGGTACCCCGGCCCCACGCAGGGTATGGGCCTTACACTAATTTATAAAACAACAGTTTTTTACATTTATATTTGTTTTTGTACTAAAATTTATTTTACAGATGCATATTATTGTACAAGCCTATTTATGGTGTTGCAAAAACGAACAGAAGACATACTGGAATACTACTTGTGGTTTCAATTTTGTAATCGTCATCATTAACACGTCGTTTGCTGATGCAAATTAACTAGTGTTGCTTACTTGTTCCATCGCACTGGAAAATTGCATCGTAATTCACCAGAAAGATTATGGAGCAAATTCTTACTGTACAATATACTGCATAGTCATACAGCTTAATATGAACAAGTAACAGTGGTTAGGGCGTTGGACTTACCAAGTTACAATTAACAGTTGAGTTTGAATCCCCGCAATATGGAGATTTTTCGATTTTTCAGAATGGCGGCCGCCACCATCTTGGATTTTGAAAATTGTACATTTTTAACAGTCGAGTGCAGAACTACGTCATAATGCCAGAACAGCGGTCAAGATATCGCAATTTTTGAATTTTTCAAAATGGCAGCCGCGATTATACTTGGATTTTTAAAATTTTAAATTTTTAACGGTTGGACATGACAAGAAGGTCAAACTGCTTCACTGTGCAAAATTTTGACTAAATCTGTCCAATAGCGGCATGGTGATTATGGTGATTTTTTATTTTTCACGATGGTGGCCGCCGCCATCTTCATTTTCTCAGATTTAAGATTTTTAACGATCGGAACGGCAAAGAAGGTCAAACTGTGTCATATGGCCAAATTCCGTCAAAATCGCTTGAACTGCGGCCGAGATATTGTGCTTTTTTTGATTTCTCTAAATGGCGGCCGCGACCATCTTGGTATTTCGAAATTTGAAAATTTTAATGGTCGGAACAGTCAAGAGGGTCAAACTGCATCACTATGTTTATTTTTGTCATCACTCGAGCCACGGCCGAGATATGGTGTTTTGGGATTTTTCAAGATGGCGGCCGCCGCCATCTTGGATTTTAAAATTTAGAATTTTTAACGGTCGGATGCGTCACGAGTGTCGAACTGCATCACTGTGCCAAATTTCATTGAAATCGCTGGAACCGCGGTCGAGATATGTGAATTTCAATATTATACTAGTTTGGCTTGAAAATGCCTATTCACGCCCCTTTTTGGAGGGTTTTTGGGGCACATTTCTCCCAAATGATGTCACTCATCGTCCTAACCCCAAAAAAGGACTGTCCTTGGGCGGAACTACGTTATTTGTGCCATAAACTGCGAATATCGGTCGCGCAGTTCGAGCTGGGCGTTGGAACGAGAAAAAGAGGACAGGACAGGAAAAAAGTCACGAAAGGGTTATATTTCACCCATTTGTGAAGAAGCCCCCACTGAAGCGATGTACATGAAAATTTGTTTAGTATGTGATGTTCTCAGCGTAATCACGTGTGCCAAGTTTTAAAATGAAATTTTAAGGAGTTAACGATTTTACAGGGGGTCAAATTTTCCATTATCCTATTGATTTTTGAATGGGCTTTATATTACAACAGTGCAGCGCTACTGTGCTGCCTGTGATAACTAGCGCTTACACCTCGTGCCTATGGTGCTCGGCCCGCTAGTTTCAAATTTCCCGACGGCGCTTGCCAGTCATTTGCAGCTCTCTAACCCCCCCCCTCTGTGACCACTCATATAGTATAGCGATGACACATACCAAATTATAGCTAGATCCGCTAAAACCTGTGGCCGTGCATAAGGAACAAAGAAACAGACACGTGTACAGATTTGGAAGATATATATAGTTATGCATGCATGTTCCCTTTTGTTGTGTTTGATATAGTTTTTCAGTACTAAGCCAAGAGATTGGCTGGGAAGAACATCTCCGAAATGACCTGTTTTGTGTCGGGTGGGACGTAGAACCTTAACTCAGTCAAACAATCAATCAGATGTGGTGCATTCCCCCCAGCAGAAGGGGCAATTTTTTGGGGTGAAGTGGTGGCCCATTCTAAAGTATAGCGACAAGTATTAGAAGGGGTCGAGATTCCTGCCACGGGAAGAGACAGTTTTTAAGGGGTTGTCTTCCCATAGGAAAGCATGGTAGTAGTCGGCTACGAAATCATGGCTGAACGCTTACGTTCACGCAGTATATGGATGGAAGTGTCTTGGCTTCGGCAATGTACAGGTGTTGTTATTTAGCAGATCGACATTTACATTTCCGAGAAATCAGCGATGTGAATTTCATGTCCCGTATGGGCTTCGGGGCGCCGTGATTCATGTGTTGATTTTGGTGCTATATACATTGTTTGTTGTTTGTATGTTTACAAAGACTTCCTGACTTTCTTTGTGACTTATTTACTTCCTTACTCGTTTACTTCCTGACTTACCTATCTACTGCTTCCAGAATAGACCCGTTCCATTTCCAGGCCAGAGGTTGTAGGAGGCGACCAAACTTGGCTTTAGTTTTTAATGTTAATTTTATGTTGTAGTATCCCCTTTCCCTCCTTATCCCTTTATTTCCCCACCTTTTGCTCTACATTTTACTATCTTTTGCTTTTCCTTTTTCCATTTCTTACTCGCTTCACCCATTTTCTTGCTTTTCCGTTCCTTCCCAATCTATCAGAATACTCCCACTCCGTTTCCAGGCCTGATGTCGTAGGAGGCGACTAAACCTGGCTTTAGTTTTTAAAGAGTTATAAAGATTTTCACCTCACCTCACGTTTGTCACTACATTATCTAGTAAAACTTCAACATTTCAGACTGTATTCTGAACGTAATTGTTGCAGATAGTTCTGGCAATTGTCATCTGAATGATGTTGAGTTTAGTTCAGTTTCAAGTAAAACATTAATTCTGATGGTGGGACTATCAACTTTGGCAGTTACTTTATCTATTTTGCTAGATAGGGTCTTCCACCTAAACTTAACGGCAATGTTGCTACACTATCATAGATACAAAGACAATTTCCTAGGACTTTGTTGATGAAAGAATATTGAAAATGGGTATGCATTTGCCAATGACTGGTCAAGTGTTTCGTTTCTTGAAGACAGTATGCAAAAGTGTAAGGCATATGTAGTCAGCAATTACAGCTGAGTCGGAGGTGGTGTATGTTAAAATGCTTCTGTTGTTTATTCCATTACTGCATCGTAGCACTGACAGCTGTGTTGTGATGCAGACTGGTGCTATGAAAATACAGCAGCTGCAGTCTCAGATAGATGAACATAACGCCATCATTGCATCCCGAAACAAGCATGGTGCACTTGAGAGTTGCCTGCAACAGCTGCAGCAACAGCTGCAGGCTGATAAGGACAGGTATCGTTGCATCTGTGGTACAAAGACGTGATATACTCGTAGAATAGCAACACATTTCCTTGACTTGTAATGCTGATTTTTCCATTTGAGCTGTATTTTAAGGTGGCTTTTTAATGTTTTCACAATTTTGCAATCCGATAATGTCGATAAAGGCATCATGTTTTTATGCTGTCCCATTCGTTCGTTTGTCTGATCAGATATTGTTACCATGATATCTCGTGAACGGCTTGAACCATTTTGATAAAACTGACAGGGAATATTCACTGTCCATACTGATGACCTGGTTAGATTCTGTGGGTCAAAGGTCAAGGTCTAGTTATTTATAAAACTATTATTTACTCATCTTTCCAGCGGTAGTTATACGAAAACTTCTGTACAGGCTTGAAGCGGAAAGAAAAGATTTGCAGGAGAAAGAGAATGCATACTGTCGCCATGTGTTGCAAGTAGCCGAGAACTGTGCCAAATACAAAAGTTACATGAAGGTAATGAATATTTCATCATATGTTTCTGTCATATAACCATAGTGGTGGTCATGGTAATATATTGATCTGGAACCTTGATTAGCGTCTCACTATGTCAAGTTAAGCTCGTTTAGGTGAGTTCTAGAGCAAGTGAATAATGTGGCCAGGACTGGTATTTTGCACCACAGATTTGTACAGACTGCATGGATGAGATCACTCCTGTGAACTTCATCTTGGGAATAGACTAGTTACTATTACATTGTCATTGTTATATCATGTAACCCTGTTGTGAGTGGTGTAAAGCTCCAGTGTCGGACTCTCAGCTGTGAAAGAACATTAGACGTAGATGCCTGCACAGGGTAAACAATCTCTCCCACAACTGCCCTGCCCTCAACGCTGCTTCATGCGTGCCCAAACCTGCTAGTATCTGGAGCCGCTAAGCTTCAAGCCACAGTCAGCCACTAAGCTAACGGCTAGCGTGGCTTAATGATAATCCAGTCTTTCTCTGTGTACAAGAAGTAAAAGTAACAATCCGTACACCACAGGCACGTGTGTCAACCTCAGTCACCGTTATATTGATTGCTCTACAATGGTTCTTTGCTGTTGATTTACTTTCCCATTCTCAGTAAACGTTCGTATGTGGACATTCCACTAGCTCAGAGTATTAACTCTCATTTCTTTTTCGTGAAACTTGCAGTTTTATCTGTATTAAGTTGCATGTACGCACCCATGACTCGAAGCAAAAGTCGGCGCCTATGTTGGCGGAAACGGTTAGAGGCAAGTGTAGGCTACATAACTGATAAGCTGTCTAAGTTGTAGTGAGTGTCATACAGTTAGTGACTCAAGCCGCTTAGCCAGCCGTTAAGAGGTCCAGCCGCTGCCAGCCGGTAGTTAACGGCTTAACGACTCAAGTTGTAAAGCCAGTCGTAAGACGTCAAGCCAGCTGCTAACGCTTTAGCGGCTGGCTCCGGCGACTACAACCTGCCCCTGCCACATTGACCCCTGCTACTGACCCGTCCCTGTGATAACAGCCCATGCAATTGCCCTGTGCCTAAGTGCAAACAGTGACTTAGTGTATAGTGACTTGACAGTTTGCTGGCAGGAAATCTAATTGGGCGATTTAACTGAGTTATTGGTTACCTTACACAGTGCATACAGCATAGCACACAGTGTTGCTGTAAATGTAGACCAGAGTATGTGCAGAGTTCTGTACTCTTAAGAGGTCAAGCAAGGCAACTGCCAAGACCACGTGTTCACGGCTCACCCCATCCCTGTGGTTTGCTTGTCACTTTAACTTCCAACATCTTCCATGTAACTTTTGTACTTGCCAGTCCTGCCTCCTCAAGGACTCTGTCCCATCATTCCCCATCCATGCTGGCCTCTAATTAGGCAATGATCATGCACAGACTGAACATCAGGTGGTAGACCTGGCCAGAAGCAGTCGCGATGGAGGCAACTTGTTGCAGCCTCAGAGTCAGCATGTAGCCGATGCAGAAGAAGAAAGCTGATTACAGTTAACTTGTTAGTTTAAGTTGTAAGAGTATTAACTGAGAGGACTGCAAGGCTGCATAGTTGTACAAGTAACCCGATATAAATTTGCTGTGATGCGCTATATTTGCATTGTGTTTTTTAAATACTTGTGTTGCCAGGAAAATCTACCAAAGAAGATTGATGAAATCTTGGCACTACTGCCAGGAGAATCTGATGAAGATGAAGACTGATGAGATTTTAGCAGCGTATGTGACGTGCACTTGTCTTGCTGTAATTGTGTTAATACTTAAGACTACAGCTTGTTTTTAGTTTTTTTTTGTGAAGCTCGTTTAGTTGAGTTCCAGTTATTGATGAGCCAGTGAATATTGTGGCCAAAACTGGTATTTTGCACCACAGATTGGTAGACTGTATGGGCCCAGGGGTGGGGACTTAAAACTAACTCAGTCAATCGAATTAGCCCTGAGTTATTACTGTGCAACTTTCGTAATAGCATCAGACTGAGAAATTCTAGCGAAAACGTACACCAAAGCACTGAATGACAGAAATTTATACCTAGCAAAACTAGCAGGTAATAGATGCCGAGTGACTGTGGAATGCTGCATTAATGGGATGGCGGTGAAAGCTGGAGATTCTTGTAATTATTTTACCTATGGCAGTCATGTGGGTGGTTTGTTCTGCAGCGTTTGTGTGTCCGAGTCTGTTTTTCCACATGATGTCAACTCATGCAGCTAAGATCACCAAACTTGTCCATCATGAGTGTTGGAAACGCATTTATTTTGGTGTTAAAAGGCAAAGATGAAGGTCGCGGGACACAAAAAAATGCCGGTGTGGATCATGACTTGTTGTGATTGCTGGCATCTTCGCGTTATTGTTGTGTTATAAATACTGTACTATTATTATCCACCTACGACTTGTAAGCTGCTACACCAATACTGTATTATTGTTTTTACAGTTCTAGTCTCATGCATCTGTTGCTGTTATATCATGGTTCATAGTTCGTTGTATTATTTGCGTCACACTGGTTTGTCACTGACCACTAAATTTCTACTCGTTGTATCAACTTTGATACGCTGCTTACTGGTTGGTTGCATCTGCTGATTTATGCTGCGTTCAATAATGGAAACAGATGGCTGATTCAAGCAACAAACTGTTTGTTTTTACTTTATAATAGCTGAAAGATATGGTACTTCACCGAACAAGTAATTGTATGTAGAAACACACATTTACAAAATGCACACAAAATAGCATCTTCTGTTCAAGTATAAGTGCTTATTTCGTGCAATTAAACAATTGTTTACAGTACGCGTATGGAGTTCGCCATTTTCTTCAGAAATCGGAAACTGGGTGTGATTGAAAATGCACGAGCTTCCAAGTTGTAATTACCACTTCCAACTTCGTGGAACGGAAATCCAGACTGCAACGCACCATTGGAATCACCATTTGCAGCTGGTTTGTCACAAAGAACAGTAAATATACTCGTATGAGTATTCAAGGGCGGCAGCGAGCGAAAAAATTTTTTTGTACCCCCACTTTTTCAAATGTGGGGGGTACAAGCAAGCAAATGTCAGTTTTGAATACACTGGAATTTGCTGTCTGGTTGTCGCATTACAGTGGCGGATCCAGGCATCTGCACCTAAGTCCCCAAAGGATGGCTCAAAACCAGAATTTTTACATTTGACGTTGCCTTTCATTACTTTGTTGCAGGTAATCGTAGACATTTCAAATTTAATATGTGGGTTGAACATACCAAGTCACAGCCTACAGATGACAAACCGTCTCTGAAATGGGCGTGGCCACGTCACGTGACCCATTTTAAAGTTTTGGTCCCACTAAGATATCTCTCGAATGGCTTAAGCTAGAGTTAGAGACTTCAAATTTGGTGTACATGTTAATCATAGCAAGTTCCAATTTTGCCGGTTGTCGTGATGCAGCCCGTCGCGCGGGTTTGTCAGCGATAGCTGAGCTACTTGTTAATAAGACAGGTTGATCCATGTCTTATTTATTTGAATCAAAATTCACTAAAACTCACCTACGCGTATCTATACAAGAACTCATCAGGAGATGAGATAGCAAACGTCAACTTTTTACGACGATATGGCACGTACGTACTTCAAAATACTAAAAAAGAGAACCTACT
>Ga0209780_1002516_pt1 | contig 13072 bp, 9 predicted proteins | sample WorMetexBAHAMAS2_FD_187384 | JGI IMG/M metagenome (GOLD analysis project Ga0209780, IMG submission 187384) | Marine gutless worms symbiont microbial communities from Max Planck institute for Marine Microbiology, Germany - Inanidrilus exumae... | ecosystem: Host-associated > Annelida > Digestive... | reverse complement strand
TTAAATTGTGTGATGTGTTTGGTCACTCGTTTAATATTAATGGCATTGTTAGAAAGTATTGTGAGGAGGTTTGCAATGAGAGTAGGTTGGCGGCAGCACAGTTTTTGCTAGATTTAATTGACACGAAAGACAATTTTAGGCACTCTGATTCATTGTTAACTTTTAATGAGATCTCTGATATAATTGTTTACTTAGCTATTCAATAGTCAGTTGTAGCCATACAAGTACAGCTACGTTCATTTCTGAAGCTTAACGCCCATACGTACGTGGGCTAAGTCAGTTGAGTCTTTAATTGTGTACTATTTTACTTTTTTGTGCATGTGTTTTTATCTTGTTTTTTTAAAACTGTACTATATGTACGATTGATATAATAAATAAATATAGTTGCAATGGGTGACTAATAGGAAATCGTATATGGCCTATCGAATGGCACCATTGCCAATGCCCTTAAATGACCTTGAAGGTCACTTTGCTGTTTGAAACGGTAAAACCCGTATAACTCCCATACCTCGTGAAACAGCACGAATTTAATAACATAGCGCAGATAGCTGAGCATCACGTTATTTACTATGCTTGATCATACCTACAGTTATTGATCATATCTTCGATATATGTAATATGAGGTGTTCAATTTTGTTAGAAATAGTTGCATATTAAGTTTTGTTTAAACTATTTGCAATATACCACTGTTAATGCGAATATTTTTGGGCTGTTGGCAGAATGCGGGCGTGCGGGATGGAGAACAAGTACCCAAGTCGTCGAACCGTAGTCAAAATCGGGCGGGATCTCACTAAAACCTGACCGCAAGACCGCAAGGAGACGGCGACGTGAATTAGGCTTGCGGTCTGAATTCTGCTAGACCGCAAGACCGCAATTGCTAGTCGAGCGTGTAATTACCGATGATCGATCCTGCTGGCTGTCTGGCCAGGTTCTTGAGTCCTGGATCACGTCTGCATGTGGCCAGACCGCAAGCACCGAAGATCGACCCTACTGTTATAATAGACAAGCATACTTAATAGTGACGACAAGACGTCACCGCAAAGCAAGGTAAAATAAGTACCCGCCTTGTAACACACGCCATATCTATTTTAGGTGTATTAGAAACGACTGTTGGAGTTAGCTTCACTCCATGCAGGTAGATGCATGCAGCTACTGACACCAGTCGCCACGTGACGGCCTCCAACGTGACTGGCTAAATTTTGGGGGACTGGTAAAATTTTGCAGTGGGCGGCAAATATTTTTTTCTGTCACGCAAAGTGGTTTAAGTCCGAAGTGGCGTCCTGTTTCGAGAAATATCAACTACCACTGGCATGTAATGCACTAAGATGACGTCGCGCATAAAAGACTGAAACTGTGACCTAATAAACACAACACAGCATGCACTCATGAGGTCGAAGTTGTAATGAAGTGAAATATCACTGATTTTTTCGCTTTGAAATTATTATAATTTGTTTGCGCCCTTTTCGACGAAATTTTTTGGGGTTACACATTTAAAACCGAGCAACATGTAAGCAAGTAATATAGCCGTTAATCGATCGTGTAGGCCTACAATGTCGGGCGAGATCCAGACCACGTCCAGGGCCATGTTTCGTTAACAATTGCCAGACCGTAAATTCTTGCGGTCTGGCCACATGCAGACGTGATCCAGGACTCAAGAACCTGGCCAGACAGCAAGCTGGATCGATCATCGGTAATTACACGCTCGACTAGCAATTGCAAGCCTAACTAACGTCGCCACTTGCTTGCGGTCTTGCGGTCAGTTTTTAGTGAGACCGGTCGGGCGGCATTTTTGCCAATGTCCGACGGATCAGCATAAAGCTGATCCGTCGGACATACTGCGCTGTTATTGGTTATTGGTAGTTTACATATCAGTCTGTTTTTAGCATGGGTAGCAGTTACAGCGGGTCATGCTAAAGATATCAGGCGACGCGGTCGACGCAGGCGAGACTCGGGGAATGCTTTGGAGGCGGGAGCTTTGATAACTGCGCGTGCAAGGGAGTTCTAAATCGGCAAAAAATCGTTTTATTATAAACATGCGACTGGAAGCTTAATTTAAAGTAATCAAGTTTGAAGTAAACGACATAGGCAGTGATGACACTACTGACCTCTGGCAGTGTTAGAAACAAGCTAAGGGTCGATGCAGGTTGCAGCAAAGTTCATGCATCGGCCTGAAAGGCATCTGAGAAAGCACCAATTTCTTTGAAAATTATACTATGACCGCATGGTGTCACCCGCCTACAAAGCATTCCCGGAGTCTCGCCCGCGTCTCGTGCGTCGCCTGATGTCTTTAGTATTACCGGTTACACCAATGCGGTTATGTTGATTATTCGCCCACCCACAAACCCTGCTATGCACCTCCATGAAAAATTCATTTTATAAATCCGGAATAACCTTTTAGTGGGTGTCAGCGGTTATTGTGTCGGTTAGGGTTGGTGTTACGGTTAGGGTCAGTTTAGTTTGATTGCTTAGTGGTAGTACTTTTATTATGTTATGTCTCACCATCTGGTGAATGAGTTAATAAATCTGCTAAAAATAGACTGCCAACAACCAATAGCAGCGCAGTATTTCGGGCTGTATGTTGATTCGTCGGACATTGGCAAAAATGCAGTCGGGCGATCTGGGAGAAGACATAGACGTAGACTGAGTAGACGAGCGCAGGTCGGAGCCTGTATGCCCGCATTCTGATACCACTTTACATCACTATAACTTGCTAAGATTCTTCATATACAACTATACTACGACTTCCAGTTCCGTGCAGCGGGTAGTGCTAAATACCGAAAAGAACCGAAAATCACCTAAAACAACCGAAAACTGCCAACTAAATAACCAAACTATTACTGCTAACAAGTCAAACTAAACTGACCGAAAACAAACTGAAAACAACCGTTAAGTTTTCGGTTGTTTTTGGTGTTTAGCAATGCCGCGTGCAACTGTGCTTTAAAATTATACATAATATCTTGATTTTGCCAAAATGAGGACATCAGTTTTGAAGATAACTTGAAGGTTGCGCAGAAGCGGCGTGACATGATCTCGGCGTCGAGCTCCAGACACCAGAGAAGCTGCAGCATTCTGAACAGCTTGTAGCCGTTTCATTTGGCCTTGGCAATTCCAGTGAGTAGAGTATTACAATTGTCCAGACGGCAGTGGATGAAGGCCTGAATGAGGGATTGTAGAACGTCTCTCATCAGTGATCGCTGTACCACATGCAGTTGCTGCAACCGATAAGAGCATGACCGGCAAACTGCAGTGACCTGTGACTCCATGGACAGCAGATTATCCAATACCACACCCAGATCCATCACTGTTGACTCAAACTCAACGACTGATGTAGTCAAACGAGTTGAGAGACAGTGAGCTTGTCTTATCTTATCTTATCAAACCAGGTTTTAGCCATTCAGATTAAAGTTTGGTGTAGATTTAAAGTCCCGACTTAGCGAAAGATAGTGACCCAATATGTGGAGTTCAGTGATAAATAATTTTTTCAAATGGCATATAAACATAATAAACATCGAATATCGTTGGCGTCTGTGAATAATTACCAGTTGACACTGTAACGTAACAGCATGGTCTAAATATTACTAGTGTCATTACAGTTGTATCCAGCAGATGATGCAATAGCTACAGTTGTTTAGCAATATTCAGTTGTGTAATCTGATTTGCATTGTAGTGATGTGACGATTGTAGTTTTCCTCTCTGTTTGATTTTTTATAAAGAATTCGATGTCGATTTCGATTATTTTGCCCCAGTATTTGAAGTTGAAGACATAAACTCCTCTGCACTTGGCGTAGTCGGATTCGCGGAGATATAAACTCCTCCACACTCGGCGTGATCGGTCTCATGGGGGTGTAAAACCCATTCTGTGACCTCCTGCGCCAGTCGCCTGATCGATCTTTCTATGGCGCAATTTCAATTTTTACTTTTTCACCCCAATATTCGGAGTTGCAGATATAAACTTTTCTGCACTCGGCATGATCAGATTCACGGAGATATAAACTCCTGCACACTTCGCGTGATCGGACTTGCGGGTGTATAAAACCCATTGTGTGACCTTGCGCCGATCGTTGGTTTTTCTACGGTGATACGGTGTAGGAATCGAGTCACACTAGCTCCCAAAAATCGCAATATCAGTTCCGTTCAATTTTCCTAAAAAGTCACGATCTCGATTATGATAATCGTCACATCACATCATGGTGTAGTCTTAGGACCTATAGGCCTACTTAATTGAAGTGCAACTTATTTAGTAATTATTACCTGCTTATTTGTCATTGCCTTCAAAATAGCTACAAACAGCATACACATTCAAAAATGGTACGTTATAATGCAGGATAGCTATCTTAATACACTTGTGCAGCCTTTGCCAGTGACATCTGCCAAAGGCATGGTTTTATGTATTTTATTGTTTGGCATTTTCTCAGTGGAAAATGGGATGAATAATGGTTGCGAGAATTTGTTAGCAGCCCTGCATTTCATTGCCATTTTTGGGTGAGAAAATTATAGATTAAGGCAAATGAAAGAATTTACTTATTTATGAGTTCGTTTTCATTTTCTTTGTCTGATACTTGTATATGAAAAGTTATTGAAGACTTGAGCAATGTTGCATGTAAATGTCCGATATATTTTCAAGTTTTTAGGCAGCATGGACAAGGGTAGTGCAGTCAAGGTGCCTCGACTGACATCCCCATCTACAACTATTCCGGAGGTCACATTTCGTGTCCTTGATGACTATGTTGCGCCTGCTGGTACTGTTCCCCAGTCAGTTGATTATTACCGCTATGTGGAGAAGACAGCTGAAGAAGTTGATTCACACATTGAATATGACATGGGCGAAGAGGTGATAACGTGTTTTTAATGTGCTCTGTTTCGTTTCATTGAAACATCATAACACCTCTAACATTTTGTAATAAGCTCAGGTATAATAGCAGGACCACATGACACTGTACAGTTGATATCTTTTCAGTTGTAGTCCAATGTACATGTATATGAACAAGAAGATGTGCTACTGCAGAGGGACGGCGTGATGCACTATGTTAGTAAATTCGTGCTATATTTTATGAGGTATGGAAGTTAGAAAGGTTTCAGACAGGAAAAGTGACCTTCAGTATCATTCAAGGGCATTGGCAATGGTGCCATTTGATAGGCCACATACGATTTCCTGTTAGTGTTCCATTGCAACTGTGTCTGTATCTTGCACCATTGATGAGATATTATCACTTATTTCCCAAACTTTAAGGAGGTCACGTCATACATCGCTTTCGGGGGTAATATATGATGCATGCACTAGTACTTCTGTGTATCAATCAGCACACGAAATTTGAAGTGCCTAGCTTCACCATTTTCAACGATATGATTGGGGCAAAATTTAAGACGGTTACTTGACCCTGACCACCCGCATTAAGGAGTGATCTGTCATCGAAAGCCAAGCACTTGATATTTCTGCCTGCATACAAAATTTGACGACTGTTGCTTCAGCCATTCCAGAACTATGACTGCGGGTGTCGAAGTTGAAAAATGGTCACGTGACACTGACGACGCTCCTTTCGGGGTGGTTTGTCATCCTTAGGCTGGGATAAATGTATGATGTAGTCTACATGTTTACAGCATTTGACAACTCTTGCTTTAGCCAATCCAGAGATATCATTGAGGGCCGCAAAATTTTAAATGCGCCACATGACCTTGATCACGGACTAGCCCGTGTAACCCAGTGGTCAAAGCACTCAGGCATCATGTGCAGTAGAGCGTGATGCACTCAGGAGCCTAGGTTCAAACTTCAGCACGTCTGCCTACCAAAGAATTATTTCAAATAGTTTCTACACACGTGATGAACAGGGAGATAATCCCAGGCAGGAGAAAGGGTTTGACGGTGTCCTCTGTGAACTCTCTAAACTGTGACCGTTGCTGACACCCAGGGGCCGCGGAAGGTAATGAAAGTGGGGGGTCAAAGACAGGGCGCTTATGGCGAGCGCGAGCCTATAACGGGGGTCTGGGGGCGTAGCCCCCAGCGGGGTCCAGGGGCAGAGCCCCTGGTCAGGGGGTCAGGAGGGCGAAGCCCCCCTGAAGCTGAAAAGCTTTTTGCTTTTAGACGTCCATTGGAAGCGGCAAATTTGCTCTTATTCTCCTTGTATTGCAGACTCAGTAAATTACTTAAATTATTAATCCAACACTGACAGTGGGGGATAGACCTGGGAGTCACTTGGGTTTGCATTCACGACTTGACTTGGCGCCAAAACGACTTGAAAGTCGACTAAGTCACCACCTCATGACTCGACTTGACTTGTAAGTTTTCGTGACTTAAGTCAGCGACTTGCACTATGACTATCATAGTATAGGCCTATTTACGATTGCTTTTCAGCCTAACTTATTTTGATAACTGATAGTTTGATAATATGTTCTTGTTAACAGTGTTTGGCAATACTACCATGTTTGTGTTTTATCAATTTATAAGTGAAAATAATTTATATTATATATAATTTGCCGTGATTTGCATGTGATTGCAAAAATATTGCCCACGATATAGGCCACGAACTCAAAACAGAGAGTAAAGATCAAAGAATAGTTGCTGACTGCAGTGCCTGTAAACAGTAACCCTGTCCCTGTGTACTGAGAACGTTTAGGCCTACGCCACTGGGTTTTTTTCCGAGTGGGATGTCATGTCAGCCCTTGTCTATATTTGCTACTGCAGAATAATGATTAATGAAGAGTGAAGAAGATTAACAGGCGCCACGGAGCCGTGGATCACTGACAGTTTTGAGAACACAATACACTCTAAGTCTGTAACAAAAATACGATAGTACGTGCGCTAAAAAGTTGACGAGATGGCCAGCTTAATCTAGCGCACGGCCCAGAAACGAGTTTTAACGGCATTTTCTATCACATATTCACTTGTCTGACAACTTAAACGTGTTGTCAGCAGCATTCATGCACCAACTGATCCTCACAAAAAGTGGGGGGTCCACATCCATATGTGGACTCCGCACCTGAAAAAGTGGGGGGTCAACTGACCCCGTGGCTCCGCGGCCCCTGCTGACACCTCATTTATGCGCCTCTGATTCGCTTGCGACGTATGACGCTATATAAGTGTGTTTTTGATTTGATTTTGATTTGATGGTTGTAAACTTAAGCAAAGAGACTTGGCTGGCCGCTGGCTGGCACAACAGCGGCAACACACAGCGCCAGTCAGGGCTAAGCCAGAAAGTACATCGTGTTTTGTGTAAACACCGAGCCGTTCTTAGTATTCAGCTTAACACTTCCACAATGATGTTATTTTTGACCAGTTGGTTCACTGCTGTCGACGTTATCTTCATGTTATCTTTATAGCTGCAGATTATTACTTGACTTTTCCCAACCGTCTAGTGACAGCTGAAGTGTGTCTGCATCTTAGTTATTCTTAAGCCAAGATTGTTACTCAGTAGTGAGTTGAGTGGTACAGAGACAGTGTTGTAATCATTGATGAGAATTCTAAGTTAGTCTTCTCCCTAATCTGAATGTGTTAATTATGAGCAACAAAATTCTTTAGTTCTTAACTGGGAGTGCTGGGTTCACTTATATAATGATGTAAATGGTTGCTGTTGTAGTTCGTGTGAGTTGCTAATATTAGTTGTTGACATTATTTTATTAGCATAACCAGCAGTTGTAATGATACTCCAAATGGTGTGTATTGTCACTGGGCAAGTATCATTCTGGTCCTGTACGATTGTTTACAATGAATGATCACAATATACTCCCAGTTGAGCAGGTGGTCGATTTAGTGTAGATAGGGAAATTAAATTCTCACTTCATATGGCCAATATATCTCGCAAATCACAGAAAGGAGCTAACTTAATCATTTGTTGTTTCCATTCAGAAAACATCCAGTCATTAGTCTTATCATATGAAGTGTATGTCAGGCCAATTTTGGAGTACTCCTCTGCTTCGTGGAATCCATATCTCATCAAAGATATAAAAGCTCTCGAAAGCGTCCAAAGATGCTTCACAAAGGCTTCCGGGAATGGAAAAACTAACATATCATCAGCGTCTCAGTATACTAGAATTAGATAGTCTTGAGTTATGTCGTGTGCTTGCTGATTTATTATTTACCTACAAACTGGTGTTTGATTTAATAGATGCTAGTCTGCATGACTTTTTCATACCACGCTTCAACGAATCTAGACGAGGTCACTATTATAGATTGTACCTTCCAACCTGCAAATCAAACATAAGATCTAATAGTTTCAATTACAGAGTCATACAAAAATGGAACTCACTCCCAAGTAGCACTGATTTTACATCACTTATAAGATTTCGTAAATCTCAGGCCTCTGAATTACTACTCCCATATTGTAAGGTATTTTTTATTTAGTTGGTTTTGTTGCGTATAGACAGTATTATGTGTTTTGTATTTGATATACATGTGTTACGATGTGTATTTTAAACTAATTCTAGGCCTACATGTATTTCATGCATATCAATGTAAGTGGCCGATCGGTCCTTTTGTTCAATAAATTGATTGATTGGTTTTCATCAGTAGTTGCAGTTTATCTGCCAGCTAGTCTGAAGTTAATTGAAGATGTGTGCATATGTGATGTAAAACAACTCATATATTGCAGGACTTTGCCTGGCTGGAACTAATCAATGAAAGTAGGATAAAAGGTGGCCTGGAGACCATATCAGAAGACGTGTTTGAGCTTGCTATGGATCGTTTTGAGAAAGAGTCAGTTTTCCAGTGTGAGTTTTCGACTGCTGAGGGTGGCAGGACAGCAGCAGTAGATGAGGATGCTGCGTGTTCAGTGTGCGGCTCTGGCGACATCGACTCTGATAACAACATTCTGTTCTGTGATCTCTGCAACATTGCTGTTCACCAGGTCACCTCACGCATCTATAACTCATTCATTGACAAGCTGCAGCAAACATTGAAGAAAAAAGAAAGTGGCATTTGAAGCCAATAATATGCAAAGATTGAAAAGATTGATACTGCCACGTCACAACTGTTGCTCCATAGGTAGATTTGAGGGATCAGGAGCTGTGCTCCACAACGTGCCAACCGTTGGCCTTGCCAACAGATGACTAAACTGATGAGATAGTTACAGCTGCAGTAAAATGTGTACTGTAGGCAATGTCAGTGTCTCTCAAGCATTGTAAAATAATAATAATAATAATAATAATAATAATAATAATTAGTAGTGGTGGTGGTGGTAGTGGTGGTGATGGCGGTAGTGGTAATGGTAGTGATAGTGATAGTGAATGATGATGATGATTAGGATGATAATATAGCGCTTATAAAGACCGAAGATACAGAGGTGCTCTTCTCAATGGACTCTTTAGGCACTTTCAGCTATAATAAGTGGCCAAAGAATTTTAACGAAAGGTCACATTGCAATATTGTCACCCATTGCAGCAGAAAATGGATTCATCCGACCTTGATGGCCCTCTGATACATGGTTCTTTGGGCCCACATGAGTAATCCTCCCAATGGTTTGTTTCTGATATAGCCATATTTGTGCTGAAAGGGTGCATTAAACTCCAACTAACTAACCTCCCAATGGCATCTTGATCAGTTAAGCCATTTTTACATGGCTCATGAACATAACCAATAGGCAGACACACACAGATAGACAGATAGACCAACCATGCTACTCCCAACTGTAGCAGTAGCCTGCATCTTATGCAGTGCGTGTGATGCAGTCTAAAAAGTCATTTGTTGGCTGCACTCCACCCAGATCTACTGGAGCATACAGTGCTACCCAGTCCCTGTAGCTGGATTTCAGGAGTAAGGGTATGTGAGGGAAAGAAGAGATGTGCAGAAGGATGTGGAAACTGGAAAGGGGTGGAAAAGGAGTGAGTGTAGTGGCAGTATGTGTCAAACATACAATAAAAAACTGGCTTTTTGATGGTCTTCAGCGTAAAAAAGCTTGCCATTTCACAGCTGGGCTCTTCTGCACCCACTGTGGGGCTTACAGTGTTTCCCATAACCCTTTAACTGAACTTCTGAAGTAATGCTATGGGAGGTTTCATTTGTTGAGTGATGCCCACGTCCTCACAAGATGAGTTTAGAAATTTTACCAACTTAATTAATAAAAATAAAACCGAATTATGTAAGAAATAAAGCCAGAAATGTCAATAAGTGTTAAATGAAATTCATCACTCACGTTCAGCGATAGTTAAAATGCAGCTGTGGTTGCTGCTGAATCCACAACACCATAAACATAATAATTTGCCATATTTTCATGTAAGCTAGAAGATAAAGTTGATTCACTTTTTAATGCGTGACGCTATGCTGGCGCGGTATATGCCGTCTTTCACACGCCGGTATTGTACCAAAACGGCTAAACATAAGATCACGCAAACAATGCCATACTGTCGTCAGTGTTGGGACAAATACTCTGGCTAGAGTATTTAAATACTTTATGAAATACTTCACTTTGTGTAGTATTTAAATAGTATTAAGAAGACTGTGAGACGCAGTGCCAACAATCTCAAATTTCTGTATTATAGCAGCATATAATATTGGCCATACAAATCAGATCAATGACAGTTCACTGTTATCATCCACATATAAATACTCTATAGAGTTGTGCTTGTATTCAGATTCAGTAAGTAAAATGTGGCATATTTCTATTAATAAGCTACGCTGTGACATGTCAGTTTTGGTTAGTGAAGTATTTAAAAAAGCAAATACTAAATACCCGGCATAAGTATTTAAATAGTATTTAAACACTCCAGTTCAAACAAGTATATAAATACTTCTTTAAATACTGTTAAAAGTATTTAAATAGTATTTAAGTATTTACGTATTTAAATACTTTCCAACACTGACTGTGGTATGGCGTTGTTTGCATGAGCAGGGACCAGGGACTCTAGTTTTCTGATGCCAAAAATCTCCGCGAAATTCCAACATGGTCACCCCCAACAGGGGTGCAGATAGAGGTGGGGTAGGTTCAGATTGGCTATTTTTGACCAATATCTTGCTCAACAAGAACTCATCAGGAGATGAGATAGCGAACGTGAACTTTTTTACGACAATGTCGCACACGTATTTCAAAATACAAAAAAGAGAACCTACTTTGTTTAACAAATTAGACGATAGCTAGGCAAGTACTGCACATTAAGTCTTGAATTTATGAATCTGCTACAGAATTTCCACCTTGCAGTTATAGAATATTTATACCGGTGGCGTCGCGCGGTCCCTCTGCAGACGTTTACTACTAGACATAGTAATCGTAATTGTCCATAGTTATGGCTTTGTGAACCACTTTTACGCAATGCGCCCCGGTCATTACCTCGCTACCCCTTTTGCGTTTAAACCCCCAGGCGGAGGGGGTCCCCTGGAACGATCTCTGTAAATTTTCACTGAATGTCAATGGATGGCAAAGGTACCAAACCGCGAAATTGCCGAAAATTTCAACCAGCTAAGTAGGGTGCACGAACGTTACAGACAGACAGACGACAGAAGGACGTGCGATAGCATATATAGCGAAGTGAACGTGAGTTCACGTTTGCTAAAAACGATGCAATTTAGGGACATAGTTACTATGGAATGCTAATAGGAACTCGTTGTTCTCTATTGAATAGCGCTATTGCCCATGACCTTGAGTTGCCCGTGACTACTCCAAACCACCCCATTTTCCACATTTTGTATCATTTGTCATAATCTACATGGTGGGTGGAGATAGAGACTTCAAATTTGCTAGATAGGCTGATCGTAGCAAGTGCTGGCCCACGGACGGCAAACCATCCCTGAAAGGGGCGTGGTCAGGTGATGTGAACCATTTACATTTTGCTGGGCACCAACCATATCTCTGGAACGACTTCAGCTACAGTTGTCAAATTTAGTCCACATGTAGGCTATGTAAAGTCCCAGCATAAGAATGACAAATCATGCTTAAAGTTGCCGTGGTCAGTGTCACATGACCCACTTTAAATTGTGAGGCCCCCATTGATATCTGTGGAACAGCGAAAGCTAGAGTCGTCAAATTTTGACTGTATCAAATACAGGTAGACTGTATCAAATCTAGCTTTTGGATGACAAACCACCTCGAAAAGGGCATGGTCAGGGTCACATGACCCATTTTCAGCTCAGACGCCTGCAATCATCTCTTTGAAAAGGCTGAAGTGAGAGTTGCCAAATTTTGTATGCATGTGGAATATATCAAGTGCTAGCCTTTGGATGACAGACTGCCCCCTAATTGTTGTGGTCAGGGTCACATGACCTGTTTTTAAAAATTTTGCCCCAATCATGTCTTTGGAATTGGTAAAGCTAGGCACTTGAAATTTCATGTGCTGATTGATGCACAGGAGTACTAGTGCATGCATAATATATTATCCCCAAAAGGGGTGTGTTCAGAGTCACGTGACCGCTTTAAATTTTGGGAAATTAGTGATAATATCTCGTTAATGGTGCAAACATAGTTGCTATGGAAGACTAATAGGAAATCGTATGTGGCCTATAGAATATCACCAGTGCCAATGTCTTTGAATGACCTTGAAGGTCACTTTTGCTGATTGAAACGTTTCTAACTGCCGTACCTCGTGAAACATTGCCTGAACTTACTATCAAAGAGCATCGCGTGGTCCCTCTGCGATAGCTGAGCTTCTTGTAAAGTGAAGTTAAGGACTAGATTCTTAACAAAGGTGTTTATCTGAAATTCTAAATGCACTTTATAAGTTCAGTTTAACTCTGGATTGTTCACATTAACTTTAGTTTAAAACCACAAGTTGATTAACTCTGAGTTTAAATTTAAGTCAAGACCAAATTTCTTTTCCATTTTAAACCCAGTTTTAAAATAATTTTTTGCATTAATTGTGTTTTGAACTGGGTTTTGATTTAAAATTGCGGTTTAAGTGTAAGTTTAAATAAAAGATAAAGAATGAGAGATGAAAGTTATCATTTTGAGAAGCATAATGGTGGCAGTAACACATGTGAACGATGATATTGTAGGTGTGTTATGGTGTGCCGAAAGTGCCAGCAGGCCCGTGGGCCTGTCGTCGCTGCATGCTCTCACCGTCACGCCCAGTTGACTGCTGCCTGTGTCCAAATGGCGCCGACGGTGAAGCTGTAAAGCCAACTGATGATGGTCGCTGGGCTCACGTTTCATGTGCA
>Ga0209780_1002515_pt1 | contig 13073 bp, 9 predicted proteins | sample WorMetexBAHAMAS2_FD_187384 | JGI IMG/M metagenome (GOLD analysis project Ga0209780, IMG submission 187384) | Marine gutless worms symbiont microbial communities from Max Planck institute for Marine Microbiology, Germany - Inanidrilus exumae... | ecosystem: Host-associated > Annelida > Digestive... | reverse complement strand
ATCTTGGATTTGTTATATGCCTGTTTGGACCACCCACGAAGTGTATTTTGCTGGTCTCTGTCACTGTGCAAAATTTGGTTTGAATTGGTGCAGTAGTTTCGATAATATGCAAGTTTTAATATTTTGAGCGTTAAGCTTGAAAATGCCTATTCACGCCCTTTTCTGGGTGTTTTTGGAGCAAAAATGGGGGGAAACCGAAACGTTTTGTATTTTTATCCCTCTAGGAATGCAACTCACCCAGAAACACGCATTTTGAGTTATAACTTGTCATAATCGGTCCAGCGGTTTGACCCCTAGCTCCGCCAAAGAAACGATAAAATAAAAATAAAATAAAAAGCACAGACCCTTAACATTTCACCCATTCGTGCGGGTCACGCCCCTTATCCGACTGACATGCCATTCGGGGTGTCGAGTGGTATCCCGAACGTAATCATCCATGCCAAATTTCATGTTGATCGGTTAAGGGGTTTCTGGGCGGCAGGACCCCCAAAAGTGCCATTTCCTATACTTATTGGAACGACCCTTACAACAGTCCTGCACTACTGTGACTTGATGTAAGTTCTAACTTCCGATTTTATGTTTCTTCCGTGGATTATTTCTACGTCGATTTTATAATGAGTGCACTATTAATATCCAGATGATGATGATAAAGAATATTGACCAATCAGCGTTCGGCATTCTCGCGACAAAGTTGCATAGAATGCAGCGCTGCTCAATTCAGAAGAGGAGTTGCGCGACTGTTAAAAAGTAGCGCGATAAAATCGCAGGTGTGACATTGGTCTTACGACATGACGAGTAAAGCTGGAGAGATTGCGTGTAGAGTAGTACTGTAAACTGTGTAAACTCCACCAGTGGCGCCTAAGTAAGTAAGTAACCTAACCTGCGCTTAGCGTGGAAATAGACTGAACTTAAACAGACGGTGAGAGTGAGGGTAGTAAGCCTAGTAATAATAATAATAATAATAATAATAATAACCAGGATGATGTTTATGGTGCTGTCACCATGGCAAGCCATTTCAAGAGTTCACCCAGATTTTGATTTAAAAAAATAGTTTTTCTTGTTAACTTACTATCTTATCTTTACTATATGGCTTCATGCAGATAACACGTTGAAGAGAATTGTAGCATCTTCTGCCTTATCCGAAAACGCTAGTTGTCATCAGGAAGTGCAGTAAAAAAGTGCAGGAAAATTTTGCTTCAACAAAATTATCCAGTTCTTAACGGGGCTGCCAATGTCCGGATGTGTAGTGCATTGCTTGCATGCATTTTGCAAGAGTGCGCTTATTTCCAGATACCAAGAAGAAGACAAAGAATTGGAAGAGATGATTGCAGCTTCTGGTGTGTATTTCACTAAAACGTATTTTATGAACTTCACATGTGGATATTAATATAACTTTTTAGTTTTCATTTTGAGTGAAACTGTGCAACTGTACTCGTGTAGCATGATACCTATACTGGTTAGTGTGTTCAGCGGCATTTATGTGTCTGTCTCTCTGTTTTTCCACACGATATCTCAAAAACCGATGAAGCTAGGATCACCAAACTTGACGCAGAGCTATGCTAGCTATTATTGTTATTGAGGTATTAAAAAAATAATGAGTCGTTCCAGAGAAATTCCATTTTATGTGTACGTGCTATGGTCTTTTTGCTGCACCTTGTATGCATATATACTTCTATCGTCTCTGCTAGACTTGTGATTTCGCTTCACCAATGTGTGAATTTGACGCTATATATAGGCTTACATTTTATTTAGCGATGTTCATAGATAACCCAGTTTAGTTTTCGATTACTTATTTTCTTGTTTGGGCGACTAGGAAGGGCGCATGGGCCGTAAACTGCTCTTCCGGAACAAGTGAATGAATAAAACTGATGGGAAAGGCTAATCCGGGTTCGTCTGGAAAACGATCGCCAGTAAAACAAAGTTGGATAGCGGTAATAGTGTACGACGAATTCCGTAAACTGGCGAGTTTAGCGCGTCATGTTCTGCGCCACCTACAGGCGTGTGGGTTCATGGACGTACCGGCGGCAGCAGCTCGTCTCGAAGGACAAGCGTCGACAAGACGAAGACTCACTCGGACGTGGATGCGGACGTCAGCCAGGCCGGAACCGTTGCCAAACACAAGAAGAAAAAGTTCTCCATCATAGCGTTGGCTCGCAAGTCGCTGATGCCGAAGAAAGCCGTTCGAACGGCGGAAAATGTCCGTGTAACTGCTCACTAAACTCGTGTCATGTAACTAACGTCACATCGCGATATTAGGCTGCAGCGTCTGGCTAGACACTTGACTAAATGACTAAATCGCACCTCTGTTACAGCACGGTAACTAACCCTCCAGCCTCGGTTTATGGCTGTATGCATTTCTCGGTAGTTAAGACTTAACTGAAACACTTAAAACAGCGGTGATAGTTCTTGCTCAGACGTTTGACCGGAGAACACAAAACACTTCCAAAACAGTTAAGTAACCGAACTAGATGTCCAGCCAAAGTTGATTGACTGACTGGTAAAGACGAAGCGCTTCTTGTATAACATATACTTCGTGTACGAATAGTGCGTCTATGAAAACAGTCCGTTTTGTTGTTCTGTATACATGTAGTTTGCACTGTAACGATCGATGTATTACAATGACAACGACAATGACGATAATGAAGTATACAATTATGTCGGTCCTCCTTATTGTCGGGCATAAATGTACGCTGACATGCTGACCCCTGGTGAGTCACGGTGAGTATGCCGACAGGACAACAGACAGACGGACAGACGGACGCCAGACCGTTACATTACGCTTTCCGCTAGACGCGGCCAGCATGATAATTGATTATGCCGACGTATTAAGTAGGCAATATAGTTTCAACTTTTCCAGCACCGTAGTTCGCGTTATTTTTTTCGCTTATTTCTGTGTTGTTCGACTGTGTTAAGGTACCTATCGTACTTGCAATGGCGTTTCTGTGACTTCTGTAATGTCAGAAGTGATAAAAATACACTCGTGAGTCGTGAAGCCACGTGCCACGTTATTTTTCACTATGACTCCTTATTTCTTGGTGGATTTTTAGGCCTTTTGTACTGATGGAAAACGGAAAGAATACTCAACAATGTAGTTGGTGCGTACCATTTTTGCACTAAAATATTTTTTCGGATCCGACATAGTTTCGCCGCTAATGTGCACTGACAATTTGGGGAAACATACTCCGAGTTTAAACCCACAGCTTTGGAACCCATTGAATGCAGCCAAATTTGAAACTTAAATAGAACACTCAAGTGCCCTAAAATACTGAAAATTTTGTAAGAATTTCGCCATGAATGCGCCTCTGAATGGCGTTTCTATTTCCAAATTTTGTAAAAATTTACAGCTTTCGGTGTCCCGCATCCCAATTCTGCGCCAATGGGGGATAAATGTGGCGACTCTTTCACGCCAAATTTCATCTCATCGGTGCAATATGTTGCCCCTGCTGGGAAAACCTCAAAATCAAACCCCAAGTAATCTAAATACCGGCGATTCCCTGCGGGCATCCTGCCGTAGATTACGTATGCAGTCTGTACTTGTATTTCAGGTTTAAGGTATTAATGAGTTAACGAAGTGGAAGTATGCGTGTATTTGATAAAGAAAACGATATCTAGATGATCATGGAGATGATCAACAAATAAAACAGCAGTTGTTGGAAGCAGTTGTATCGTTTTAGCGACCGGATATACCCGCCCACGGAGTATACCGGTCGCTCCTTGCAATAACTTTTCTTCGGAAGCGCACATCGTCATAAGTTAATTACCAATTTTACGCAAAATAATTTCCTGACAACTAGTTTTAAAGCCATGCGACCTCAAAAACTATCGCCCCTAGTAACGACTGGCCTTCAGGGCATGAATAGGCATTATGTGTTCTCTGAATTGACCGTAATTCGACACGTCACTTATCTGAGCACGTACGGAGCTGTTGTCTTTTTTCTGTCAAATTCAAAAGATAACAATGGGGAAAGTGATCTTGAATGAATGACGGGGCAGCGCAGAACAATGCTGCAATTTTCTGCAAAACTTCGTGGACACTATCAGACTGCATGCCAGCACTGAGCAACAAGAAGCTCAGCTACAGCAGAGGGACCGCGCGACGCGCTGTTAGAAAGTTCGCGCTGTTTTACGAGGTACGGGAATTAGAAAGGTTTCAAACAACGAAAGTGACCTTCAAGGTCATTCAAATGCATTGGTAATGGCGCATTTAGGCCACGTAAGATTTTCTATTAGTCTTCCGTTTGCAACTATGTCTCTGTCTTGCAACGTTAACGAGATATTACCACTCAATTTTCAAAATTCAAAGAGGTCACGTAACTCTGAACACATTCGGTTTGGGGGTAATATATTATGCGTCCACCAGTATTCCTGTGTATCAGTCAGTATACAAATTTGGCGACTCTCGCCTCAGCCGTTCTGGAGACACGACTGCGGTGATTGAAATTGAAAATAGGTCATGTGACTCCGACCACACCCCTTTTAAGGGTGGTTTGTTATCCGTACACTAGAATTTGACACAGTCTACCTGCATGTATGAAAACATTTGACGATTCTTGCTTCAGCAGTTCCAGAGATATCGCTAGGGCACCCAAAATTAGAAGTGAGTCATATGACTCTGACCAAGCCCTTTTAATGGTGATTTGTCATCCATATACTGGAAGTTGACATAGCTAACCTGTGCACAGAATGTGACCACTCTAGCTTCAGCTCTTTCTAGAGATATGGTTGGTGCCCACCAAAATTTAAATGGTTCACATCACCTGACCACGCCCTTTGCTACGATCAACCCATCTACCAAACTTGAAGTCCCTATCTCTACCCACTGCGTAGATATAGAAGACAATCCAAAATATAGAAAATGGAATGGTTTGGGGTAGTTAGGAGTCACTTAAGGTCACTGGAAATAGCACCATTCGATAGAGCGCATACGAGTTCCTACACGCATTTCATAGTAACCATGTCCCTGTCTTGCACCATTTTTGAGACATAGCGAGGTATTGGTTGAAAATCGCCGATTTAACCCACCTCTATTTGGCGCCCTGAGATCTTTGGTATCACATAACTAGAGTTTATGGGCTATCTATGATGTTATTTGCGTGATTCTATGTTTAGCCGTTGTGGTACAACACCGGCGTATGACAGACAGACAGACGGACGGACGGACGGACAGGACGGACGGACACACGACGACAGCATATACCGCGCTAGCATAGTGTTGCGCGGTAAAACTGGATCGTTTCTGTTACATATACGGTCCGGTATAATATCAGCGATACAACAAGAATGTTCGTCCTCATAATACTCGGACGGAAGTGAACCCTGGCCGCGTCGTGTGCTGCCCCTGGTGAGTCACGTTGAGGTGCGTCTCGCGTTCTATTAAGCTTAGAAAAGACGCTCTATTAACGTTAGAAAAGAGACGGGACACACAGACAGACGGACAGACGGATGGACGACAGACCGTTACTTTACGCTTTGCGGCCGGCGTCACAACACGAGTCTGTGAATACACCGTCGCGCTTGAGCAAGCCGTCACGCCCTGCGCTTCGGTCGCACATATCCGGCAGGCTTTGTGCCACGACGAGCTGAGTCACCGCCACCTTCGTACGCCCAAGTTTGTATGTGCGAGCGAGAAGATCAGATCTCGGATAGTTTTTTTAGTCGTAGACGCTGTTAACTGAGAGTTTAGTGAACTTCAGTGGCGTATAGACGGTTGCGCAATACGTCAACAATGCAGACGGCGATCAGACATATTGTTAGCAGAGATCGGAACCGATACAATCGACATGATTTCGACTTGGATCTTACCTGTATCCTTCATGGCCGAAATGTTTATATGACGCACTTGTTTCAGCGCTATTCTTGACATTTATTTGCTAGTTTAAAGTTAATGTTACTTCTTTTATAGTGGTCCTCACAGTGGTTATTGCCACTTAGGCAACTTAAAATAGCTTATTTACATTTACATTTTACATTTTACATATACAAGAAGCTCCGTTACGGCTAGATAGATCAATTAGATCAATTGCTTAAGATATTGTTTAGCGTAATATACTGTATACAATAGGCTGCACGTAGTTAGCTGAACTTGACCATGTCCAGATGCATACGATCTTCAAGTTCCTTCGAAAAACGTACAGCCATAGGATATAGGACCGGTCAGTCCATAAAGAAATCCATCTTCAAAATGGAGAATGTCTTACTATTATGTTAGTTATTTAATACTGGCTAATGTTAAGGCTTGCAGTAGCTTATTTTTACGCTGGCCGCGATTAGCGGAAATCTTAATGTAACTGTCTAGCGTCCGTCCGTCTGTCTGTTCGTCCCGTCGGCATACTCACCGTGACGCACCATGGGGCAGCATGCGACGCGGCCAGCGTACATTTCGGCCAGACAATAAGGACCGACATACTTGTCATAGTACATGACAGGCCGTCAAGCTGGTCCGACAGTCCACATAGAACACGAATACGCTATTTTCTTAAATTCTAACTTCAGTCAAATAAGTCGGTTGGTACTTTTGTCACTTCAAGTTTATCTTCGTTGCATGCTTGTATCCAACATTAGGAACAAAATCACGCAATCATAAATTCATAATAATAAAGTATTAGCACGAGATCAATCCCGTTCTTTGTCATGCCCAGTGTTACGTTGCTATATCACATTTTATCGTATATTCTTTAATACAGTCGTCTAGATATATTACCAAATATCATTGCGATGGGTTATCCTGGATCCTACAATTATCAGAAGATGTACCAGAACAGCATTGAAGATGTCGCGCAGTATGTTCATCTTCGTCGATTGTCATGCGATTAGAATACATACTAAATTGATATCATCGTTGCATGATAATGCCAAAATTCCCATGAATAGGTTAAATAGAACTAGAAATGCGTGGCATAGCGCGCGGCATAGCAGTGACGCCCCCTACCGAATAACTGAAACAAAACTGAGTACTGCTCGCCCCACAAAACTTAGTACTGATTCCCGCAAGTCCAGCAGTGGCGACTCTAAGCGAACGCTGTCAAACTGCTGATATACGAGGGATGAACATTGTCCCTCTTAAACTCCGGAGTTACTGGACCGAAGTTTACAATATTTTTATACAATGTAGCCAGGTCATCGCCGATGGACCTTTTGAAATCCGAATTGTGATATTCCACTTTGTTTAGGAATGCCAAGGCGTCGAATGAAGGTGCGTCGCGCGATTTCGCCCATTTAACCCTAAAATTGGTTGCCATGACAACGTCCCTTGAGCGATCAGAAAAAGAGGATCAAATCAGTAATCTACTATCAAATACCTACCATATGGTGAAAATTTGGTGAAAATCGGTCCAGCAGATGCTGGGATCATTTTGCTCAAAGGTTAATTTTTTACATAAGAAGAAATTAAGGCAAGCAGAACATATAGCCGCGGAGCATGCGTGCCTCGAGGGCTAAATAACAATTATTAGTTATTTTAAGGTAATAATAGTTTTTGGCTATTTGTTAGTTTTTTATTTATTGATAGTTGTTTATTATTGTATATATGCATTGTGTGATCTCCGCGTCTGACGGTGATATTAAAATTATTCTTATCTTATCTTATTAACATAGTTAAGTAATTTATATTTTATTCTGTGCAGGTTCTTCGACGAGATGCATGGAAGCCATTATCACGTTTACAATTTGTGAGTAATTTTAACTGGTTGATATCAAATTATTATCGTATGTGACCGTACATCAGTTATGCACTGATCTACGCACTGCACAGTCACTGTACTCATGCATAGATGCGGCCTATTTTGACAGATGTCACGCATAGCGTGATCTGTGTGTCTGTCTGTGTGTTGGTTACACTAATGTATTGTGCAAAAACGGCTGACCCGATCGAGATGCCGTTTGGAATTCTGACTCATGTAGGCCCAAGGAACCACGTGTTAGATGAATTCCTTCATTGCTTTTTGCGGGGACTTTTATTTATCGTCAATGTCTCACTATAACTCACTTAGCCTATTAACTGATCCATTACCGTAGTTTTCCAAATTCACAGCCATGTGCTTTAGGTCATTTTCTTCCATCAAGACCTGCTGCTGTCTATTGGCCTGACTTTATGAACTTTCGAACTTTTTTGTGAACTTTCATGTTTATCGTTTTTTACTATACTAGTTTTTTGGTTAATAATGTAGCGCCCGTGAGCGCTATAGTAAGCTGGCTTCTTGTCAAATGTAAGACGTCTACGGTAAGCGTAATGTATCGGTCTGGCGTCCATCCGTCCGTCCGTCTGTCCGTCCCATCTTTTCTTTCATACCTGAATAGGGCGTGCGGCGCATACTCAACGTGACTCATCAGAGGTCAGCACGCGACGCGGCCAGCGTGCATTTCCGTCTGAATGTTACGAAGATGGACATATGCTACTTGTTTAACGGATTGTTCTCTATCATTGTGCTGTGCGTTGTGACATTTTTCGCCGACCGTGGTAGCGGTTCGGCTTATGCTATGGATTGTGTGTCTGTGTGTCTATAGGCCTAACGCTAATGTATTGTTGTGGCTAAACGCCTGAAGGGGTAGAGTTGGTTTTTAAGGAGGAGGACAGCTAGTTTGTGTTAGATGAAGGTCCAGTGCCGTTCACGGAAAAGGACACCTCCGGCTTACTTATATGCAGTTTTTAATTCGGGTCTGCTTTTCAGCCACGGTCGGCCATACCGACAGTTGCCGAGTTTTTTGTTACGAACAGGTGCGCAGAGAAAAGTTACCCGCCGTCGTTTTTTCACGGCCGCGTGACTCGCTACCGCATTGACGACTTCAATCCGCCGCCGATCGAGATGATAAGAGAATTCTGCGAAGACGTTGACAGGTGGTTGTCACTTGATCAGAGGAACGTCGTTGCCGTCCACTGCCAAGCCGGAAAGGTATGAGGAAGCATCAGTCAGTTAATAATAATAACCAAAAAAGCGGGACAAAGCCCAGTGTGTGGCCCGCCCGGCATGCGCAAACGCGACTGTGCATTTCTTAATTACCTACAGACTGACTATGCTACTGCCACCTAGCGAATGACCTTTAAAATCCAGCGCACATCGTATTTGTAGCCTAAGTGGACTCACCCCTATGCAAATGAGCCACAAGGTCTCAGGGGCTACTGGACCAAAGTTCCCTTATTTTGCGTTATTTTACCGAATTTGGTAATGGCCCTTATTTTGCATTATTTTACTGAACTCGTGTGCGATGTCGTCCTAAATTGATAGGCTTACCTCGGTTTCAAAATCTACTTTTGATAGTTTATGACCATATTAATACCATCTGCGCAATTACTCAGCGATTATTTAGGCAAAACAAACTCTGATAACTCGGTTTGATGGGCGTAGGTGCATATATGATTGGGTGCACTGCATTACCATTGACGCTTAGTTATAGTAGAAATTAGGAACTCAGTTTAATGGGCGTAGGCTCTGGCCTCTACATGTACGATGTCGTCGTAAAACGTTCATATTCGCTATCTCATCTTCTGATGAGCTCTTGTATTCTGTCAGCTAGAGAACGGCAGCATGTTATGATGTCATGATGGTAATTGCAGGGCAGGACAGGAACGATGATTTGTTCATTTCTGTTGTACAAGAGAATGTTCAACACCGCCGAAAGAGCGATAGAGTTCTTTGAAAGCAAGAGAATGTTGCCGGGATTGAGGGTACGCGAAAATTACCATATATCAAATGTTTACTGTTATTTATTATAAAAATAATAACAAGCGATGGAATGAAATTGTTTGTCATTTCGGCCATCCAGACTAAAAATACTCCCCGACCGGACAAAGCTCCCGACAACCCGATGGGGGATGGGACTACTAATCTTCTTGTGTCCACCCCCGTAGCGCCGCCCTGGCTATGATGACGCCTTTCTGACAACACAACCAACAAACTCATGATGTGCATATTTCCGTTTTGGAGCACATATCTCAAACAGTCCAACATGTTGTCTGTTGTCGGAGTTAACAGAGTACTTCGACGTTGGCCGCCGTTTTGAAATAAAGAGAAACTGAGATTAAGACTTAAGAGCACATTATTGCCTGCGAATGGGTACTTGTTAACATCTGCGATTCCTGTATCCACTAGAAGCGATGATAAAATGTTATCGGTTCGATAAATTTAACAATTTTTACCTTTGTTAACCTCTTATGTAGATTAGTTAATAATTTGGAGTTTAGTTATATTGAATTCTTCCACAGCTTTAGTCCATGCAGCCTAAGGTATTCAGTCGGTTGCTTAGTAGTGTTATGCAGTGTGTACATTCGGATATGGTTTTAAAATGACTTTTATTTCAATCTTTATTGTGCATTGTCTGTCCAGGCAATGCACCCATCGCAGATGCGTTATATACGATATTTCAATCGCCTTGTTCGCGAAAGATTCGTCTACGCTCCCAAACATCTAATGCTGCTCGCGGTCGAGTTCAGCGAATGTCCTGTCGTCAACGGATTGCTCAGCAGTAAGCTGCTTTAGTTGTTCAGTTTAGTTGTTTTGTTGTTTAGTTGTTCATTTTTATTTTTTCATTATTTTTCGTTTCTGGGCCGAGCGCTAGATTAAGCTGGCCATCTCGTCAGCTTTTGAACGCACGTAAATCTACTGTATCGTATCGTATCGTATCGTATTCAAAACCAGAAGAAGCAAGAAGTGAATAAACTAGATGGAAAGTACTCTGAGAGAGTACAACTCCCCGCGAAAGCGTAATTTTGGGGTTTAAGTCGCCAACACTTGGCAACATTTGCCACACCTACCATTAGAAGTATAAAATGTAAACAATTGCCGCTTTACGGAGTTTTTTGACCGTTAATCCACATCCCTGTACCGATCGTAATGAAACACGAACTTGGTCTTCTCTTTCCCCTAGGAACCTTCCCATAAAATTTGGTAGTAATCCGTCCGCAATCGTTTTAGTTATCGTGGTCACAGACAGACACACACACAGAGACAGACAGACACACAAACCAACACCGGTAAAACATACTCCCTCGCTTTCGCGGGGAAAATAAGTAAACCAGAAGATGCCAGCACTCACAAGAGTGCAATAACCCAGGCCGGCACTTTTTGTGCCACGTGACCTTAACCTTCAACCATTTGATCCCAAAATTAATGGGTTTCCAGGACTCATCGTGGAACATGTCTACGCCAAGTTCGGTGATCCTAACTGCATCGGTTTTTGGGATAATCGTGTGCAAAAAACAGACAGTAGTGAATGGTAAATTATTCGACGTTCCACCAACACGCAGCAGCTTTTGGCGACAGAAGCTTTGCTGTTGCTGGACCACGCCTGTGAAACAGTTTACCTACTAACTTGTGACAGATGACCAGCTATCGACAGTTCAGGCGACATCTGAAATCATATTTATTATGATCTTTTAGCAATCACTGCGTATTGTGACTATGATTTCGTTTCGTGCGCTATAGAAGTACCGTTACTTACTTACTGACCTACTGGACGTTGGTTGTAGGTCCGTATTTCAGGGTGAAGCAGCGAGGCGTATCTTTGTCATACAAGTCTAAGGTCTACAGAGCCGACTCCGGATCTCGACCACTGTTCATGGAACTGTCACGCCCTGTACGCGTCGCCGGCGACGTCAGATTGGAATTCTTCAACGGAAAGGGCGCCGCAAAGGTAAACGGTGTTCCAGTACTCGGCCGTTCCGCAGGGCAGCATGGGCCGCTGACGGCTAATTAACCCATTTTAGCTCAGTGTTCGCATCATGGCTTCGCTAATTCACGGATTCGACGCCATGTTTAGCTTTTTTGACTTTCGGGCACTCTGGCGGTTAGCCGACCTGGCATCGAATCCCTTAGTCACTGTCCCCATTTTTGAACTCTGGGCAAAAATGGGTTAAGTTTTACGTCCCGCTCGGCACGAAAACAGATCATTTTAGAGACGTTCTTTCCAGGTAACCAATTAGCATGGTACTGATAAAACTGACACACAAAAGTAGACATGCACCAATATACAACGAAATATACTATAGCACACAGTAAAACAAAGCAAATGGGCAAAACATTTCGACGAAAGGCCGAAAGGCCGCATCGCAGGGGCGGATTTTTCACAGAGGGGACAATGTAATGTGACACCGACCAGTCTAGAGCATTACAGCCGGCTGTCGCAGTCCCGCTGTTGCCGTCATTGATTTTTTTGCTGTGTAAAGCGCCACAGCACTGACTCCCAATGCTTTTCAACGGTCTAGACAACCCACAAAATTCTCTTCCCGTCGAGGATCTCGACCCCATATACTACTTGGTTCCATGGGCCGACCTGCATCAGCCCCTATGACCCCAAAGGGCATCTCGATCGGTTCAGCCGTTTTTTTGACGTCTCATGAACCAACAGACACGACCACGCTATTCGGTTTCTGTTTTTAGTTGTTCCTTGTTTTTTTCGTTTCTGTGCCGTACGCGAGACTAAGCTGGCCATCTCGTCAGCTTTTGAGCGCACGTAAATATACCGTATCGTATCGTATCAGTAGCAAAATAAGCCGCATTTTATGCACCGAGTGCATGCGATGCGGCCTAAAACTACAGCTCCGTTTGGTTGCCTTGTACGACGTCGGATCTGGAAACGACCGAGCCTACTAGTCGAGCCACGGGGACCACACCGGTCTGCTGTCTGTAATTAGACTAACCTCACACCAGCATTGTACCGAATGGTCATGTTCGCCCATGCCAGTGACCCACTCACGTTGTAACTCCTAGAGCCGCCACCGTGACGTTCTAAAACAATTTATGTTTCAACTAGTGAGGCGCATTGGACCAGCAATTCGGAGTTTTTACTTGTACCATGTTTAATGCAATGGGTCACTTTATCTTTCGCTAAAACTAAAGTCTAAAACAAAACTTACCGCTTAAACTAAAGTCTTAGACCAAACCTTGGTCCAAACCGTCCAAATGTATTTAGATAGGCAATTATCACTAATCTCTTCGAGTTAAACCTTTGGTCTACAAGAACTCATCAGGAGATGAGATAGCGAACGTACTTGTTAACGACGATATCGCACACACGTAGGCCTACTTCAAAATACCGAAAAAGAGACAAACCTACTTCGTTTAACAAATTAGACGATAGAT
>Ga0209780_1002514_pt1 | contig 13076 bp, 6 predicted proteins | sample WorMetexBAHAMAS2_FD_187384 | JGI IMG/M metagenome (GOLD analysis project Ga0209780, IMG submission 187384) | Marine gutless worms symbiont microbial communities from Max Planck institute for Marine Microbiology, Germany - Inanidrilus exumae... | ecosystem: Host-associated > Annelida > Digestive... | reverse complement strand
AGACGGCGGGCGGCGGCCGCTGACGATGAACGCACGGCGAGACTGCGACGAGGCAAGCAGCGCCTGACAAGGAAGGATGCCGACAGCAACAGCAGCAGCAGCTATCGTGGCTGCGCAGGCCTACGAAGTTTGCGTTGCCCGCTTTGGAGTCGTTCGGTGCCCCGACCATTCTCAGCCACTTTATAAATAGACGCCGCGTCTGTCTGGCAGCGGACAGCGAGCGGTGACGCCATGCCGTCGGCGCCGCCCGACATCTAGAACCAGCATCCCGCGGACCGATAGAGCGCGCACTGCTGCGGCAGCAGAGTTGTCATAGCAACGCAGGCTCCTCCCTAAACCTGCCACGTCTCTCCTCGCACACTCAGCTCGCAACTGCTCGTCTACGTGCAGATGAGCCAAGGTGTGTGTCGGACTCGCGGCCGACACGGCCACATAAACCTATCATGCCGATGTGCGTCTGCGTTCATTAGGGATCCACCATACCGGGCCACGTAAACGCGCGCGTTTATGGTGCCAGACGGCCTCTTATCTTTCAGCGTACCAAGGATGCGCTGGTTCTATTTTTGCACGGCCGATTTCTCGTCGCAAAAAGCCCACTGCGTGCCGGCAGACGAGTCGGTACAGTTTAATTGCTACCGATGAAAGACGGAACAGACGTATGCGGTGATGGCTGGTTGGATGGTTAGAGTTTAACGGCACTTTCAACACAATCTAGGTCTGTGTGCGATGTTCGAAGTGCAAGTTGAGTGGCGTAGCAGGACGGCTGGACGAAATGGACAGTGGTTGCTAGTTTAAAACACGGGAATAACAAGATTCCTACTTGATCCACACAAACTCTCAATGTCGATAATAGCGGATGTACAGGGCGTATCAAAAAACTCGTAATTTGTTACGGAACGCGTTCCTTAATTAATTACGTATTATGTCGTTCAAGTGTTGGTTGGGAAGAAAGGTTAGCTGCACTTTGGAAACAAGGGCCGGTATACGACTATACGAGTACCTAAAAGACAAAGGTTGATGAATTACAACTGATAAACATAGCCAATTTCATCAGACGACAACAAAACAGAAAGCCCTTATTCGAGGTCGCACCGACCATTTTAGCACAAAGAACTCGACAAACAACCAACAATAGCTAGCTGTCACTTATTTATAGTTTCAAATTCACGTAACTACTATGCTTTTAAGCCTTGGTCGGCTCGTCTCTCCAGATAACGGAACGGGCGTACATATCTGGACGAAAAGGGAAATTTTCCATTCCTGACCTTGACCTTCGAACTTGACCTAGATAGGGTCAAGGTGAACCAGAGACAAAATGTAGGTCAAAGGTCATTTGGTTCAAACTTTATTGTCCGGACACGGACACATGTGCATACGCCCGATCGAGTTCTTGACCTGGACCACCATAAGTGGTCGATAAATATCTAACTAGTGGTCAAAGTATATTGACTACGAGCAGCATCGCAGACGCGGATTTTTCACGGGGAAAAGTTAATGTGACACCGGCCAGTGGGGAGCAATGCAGGCGGCTATCATCCGAAAGCTGGGACTTGATACAGTATACCTATGTGCAAAAGTTGACGACAATAGCTTCAGCCGTTCCAGAGATATCATTAGTCCTAAAATTTAAAACGGGTCACGTGACCCTGACCACGCCCCTTTTAAGGGTGATTTGTCATCCGTATGCTGAGACTTAATATAGCCTACCCGGGTACAAAATTATACGACTGTAGGAATGCTTTGTCAGCCGTGGGTTAGCTCTTGCTACGCAGCGCCATTCAATAGAGCGCATACGAGTTCCTATTACCGTTCCATTTTTACTGTCACTATCTTGCACTGTTTCTGAGATATAGTGAGATGTTGGTCGAAAATCGCCGATCTGAACTACCCCACCTCTATTTGGTGCCCCCGTTGTGAGTGACCCCTTTGAAATTTCGCCGATATTTTTGGCATCAGCAAACTACAGTCCATGGGCTATCACATGGCATTGTTTGCATGATGCTGGGTTTAGCCGTCTTAGTAGAACACCGACTTGTGACAGACGAACAGACAACTATCGCGCTAGCATAGCGTCGCGCGGGTAAAAATTACATAGTCACAGATAACAGCCCATTCAACAGCAAGTATAGCACGGTTTAATTTGTTGTCAAATATCAGTTAACACTGCTAACAGGGATGAAACAATAATTAAGCGAGATCAAAGCAAGAGCACAAGGAGATCGCCGTGTAGGCTGGTCAGAGAACACTTAATATTCGACATGTGTGTATGGCGCTTAAAGCAACTACTAATTTGCATTTAGCAAACACAAATAATTGTGCTCATTAAATACGCAGCGGGATATACTTGACAAATTACTGAGTAAAATAAACACTATATAATGAGGATGAAAAGCAATGGTGTTGATGATAATAATAATAATAATATACACATTTGTATAGCGCCATATGGTCGTAACTTCAGAGATGCAGTTAAAATATTGATCACACAGCACATTCTTAGCCGCTAGCACTGTTCGTATAGTTCATAAAACTGAAACGCAGGCAACAATGATAAAAAAAGAAATTATAGAATGCAACAACTATCAGTGAAGCTAACTAGTGGATAAAAATACCACAAGTACGGCCGTCTTCAGGGACGGACGTATATCCACACATGCCGATCCTACATCCACACGCTGCTCGATCATGTGCTCGGAAGCCAAAAGGTAATCGTTGTGAACTTTGTGGAGGTGGTGGCAACGCTGGCCAATTCGTCCGATTTTGGGCTTCTGGGGGGAGCAAATTTCACAAAAATGGGAGATTCCCTGCCATGGACGCCGATGAATCGCCGTGCAAAATTTGACGCCGCTAGATTTATCCTCAGAAGAGAAATCCGTAACCGTACAAACAAACAAACACACACAAACAGTAAACGATATATATCCACACCTTGCCTATCGGCATATGTGGATAAAAACCGCTCAAATGCTAGTGACACTGTTACTAAAAACAGCATGGCCAGTGTCTACAGCTCACAGGCTGGGGTGAAAAAGTCAGTCACGCTTCGGCAAAAAACATCATACAGTCGACGACGTCTATGTTACATTAGCTGGACATAATAATTATTACTCTATTAACAATTAAAGAAATAATGCTATCTCCTGCAGCAATATTCTGACTACAAGATGCGAACATAAACAAACTCTGCCATTGTAGTAATAATTCGCAAATAACATCTATAAACTGCGATAATATCTTAATTTTTGCTAAGATATACATTAACTAATATAATATATTATCTAACTACAGAATAACGCATAAACACTGCTATCCAAAAATTAAGAAAACAATCATACTATGCAACATAAGGATGACAATTTTTGTCGTTGAATGGCAACAGTTACGATAACAAAATAATCACGATGAATTCTGCCTAATTGAGCCATCAGTTCTCCATCACAACAATGAACACTATTTTAACAGCTATGTCCATTCAATCTGCATTAGCCATAGATATCAACTGTAACTATTACTATTTACACTCTTTTGCAACATCATTATATGATGTTGAACATTAATTGGCTAATTGTGTATTCGGTATATGTAATTACTGCTGATACATCAAGGCAACAAGAAAAAAACAGTGACAGTTTGTGAAGTTCACATGTTTAAAACTATTACATTGCTAATACAGGAAGCTCTCTGCTACTGCAGAGGATCCACACGATGCGCTATGTTTGTAAATTCGTACTATGTTTCAGGAGATATGGGAGTTATACAGGTTTCAAACAGCAAAAGTGACCTTCCAGGTCACTGGAACTCGTGCCATTCGATAGGCCACATACGATTTCGTATTAGTCTTCTATTTCAACTATGTCTCTATCTTGCACCGTTAACGAGATATTATCACTTGTTTCACAAAATTCAAGGAGGTCACGTGACACATCACATACCCCTTTCGGGGGTAATATAACATGCGTGCACTAGTACTTCTATATATCAATCAGCACACGAAATTTGAAGTGCATAACTTCACCGATAATGATATGATTGGGGCAAAATTTAAAAAAACGGGTCACGTGACTGTGACCACGCCCATTATGGAATAGTCTGTCACCAAAAGGCAAGCATTTTATATTTTACCGGCATACACAATTTGGCGCCTGTCGCTTCAGTTGTTCCGGAGATATGATGCAAGTGTTGAAATTGAAAAATGTGTCACATGACCCTGACCACGCCTCTTTTAAGGATGATTCGTCCTCCGTATGCTGTGACTTGATGTAGCCTACTGGTGTACAAAATTTGATCACTCTAGCTTCAGCCGTTCCAGAGATATGGTTGGTGCCCACCAAAATTTAAATGGTTCACGTGACCTGACCACGCCCCTTTCAGGGATGATTTGTCATCCACAGGCTAGGAATTGCTACTATTAACCTGCCTATCAGATGTGAAGTCTTTATCTCCGCCCACTACAAAGATATGAAAAGGGATACAAAATTTGGAAAATGGTTTGGGGCAGTTGGGGGTCACTCAAGGTCATTGCAAATAGCGCCATTGATAGAACGCATACAAGTTTCTATTAGCCTTTTATAGAAACTATATCCCTATCTTGCACCATTTCTGAGATACGGCAAGATATTGGTTGAAAATCGCCAATCTGAACCTAACCCACCTCTATTTGGGGCCACTGCTGGGGGTGACCCCTTTGGAATTTTGCCCAGATCTTTGGCATTGGCAAACTAAAGTCCCTGGGCTATTGTACGGCATTGTTTGCATGATCCTAGATTCAGCCATCTTAGTAGCACTCCGATTCGTGACAAACAGATGGACAGACATATTATGACAGCATATACCATGATAGCATAGCGTCACGTGGTAAAAACACGAGAGATCTCTAGACAAAACAACAGCTTCCGTTGGTGCCCCATAAATGCATAACATTTTCCGTTGCTCGATATGCTGTATATTCTATGCTGTGAGAAAAGAAGTTAGCCAGCCACATCTGGCTAATTTATCAGCAATGACATTGGCAAAAAATACACAAACCACATTGACAGTTTAAAGTTTGGATAAAATGACAGCCCTTCATTGTTTGTTCTGAAACAGAGGCAAACAAGTTGGAGTTTGGAAAACTGTAAGAATACTGAGATCACTATGTATGTAACCAATATCTGTCGAAAGGGCATCATCAATATGCGCAACAATAACCAGATCAAAAACAAGCACCAAGATACGTAAAACAGACCAGTGCCGACTCTTAGCACTTAAGTTGCTTTCTTCTCACGCCTCAGATTCAGATTCTGCTGACCTCTGTGCGCATCTATAAATTAGATTTACTTACTTACTTAGTCTACAACAATCTATAACATTGTGTGCACGTATGTCAGCCAGAACAACAGCATACAAATGTATTTAAATTTGCTGTAACCACAGCGAAATTCTAACGATCGTAAAATTGATTCAGTCTTCTGGCAACACTGCCTATATTAGAGAAATCATGACATCATGTCACCAGTTGTCATATTTAACCGTTTGCATTTACAAGCTAACCACACAGCAGCAGACCAGCATGAGAATCACTGCATGAGAAAGTGTGACTGCACGGGCATCCAATTTTCACAAATGAGGTACTGCAATGTTTACTAATAACTAATAACTTTCTTATCTACCACTGTGCGTGCAAAATTGTACCACAAAATGATAACATTACTACTAGTATTGGTACATCTTTCAGTTTTTGTTTAACCGGCCTCTTTTTCCGGAGCTAATCCAGGTTGGTCCGGATCTCCCAAAATGGAACCTTTGGGACAAAAGCAGCAGGTGTCTTACAGGCTGGATGTGCTTCCGGTCACCCAACCAACGGTGTTAAAGCCTCAAAGCACTCAATTTCATAGCACCGACGCCGACCACGGAAAATCATCCATCGTGCCTTGGTCTTTCTTCATCCAATCACTTCTGAAGAAAGGGACGCTGGAGCCAGTCTGACGTCACTACTAGTTTATGGTTGGTTGCGTGGCTCAGTGGTAGAACGTCGGTCTTCGGCCGGCGTACTTTCTCTGTCCTGCGCTCGAGCTGTAGCTGACGGGTGACCACCTATGTGGGTAAACCGTCCGCTGTGGGTCAACCAACCAGGCCAACTCAGCCTTTCATCCCTTCGGGGTTGATAGATGAGTAGTAAGCTGCAATTAGATGTCTCTTACCTCAGTTAGAGGTGGCGCCATCTGGTGAACGCATATGAAGGAAAGGCAGGCATGGTGTATTTTCAGGTAAAAACTGTGTGATCCATGCCTAAGCGCTTTGAGATATACATAGTATATAAAAAGCGCTATATAAATACGCTTCCTTTCCTTTTCCTTTTCACTCCATGAATGCATAAATAATACAGGTCACCATCTTGTACTGTATTATACTGTCCTTTCATCACAGTGGTGGTAACGGGAAGGGTATCCGGCTTTTAAACTCCTGTAGTTGTAATCCTAAGGGTTTTCCTTCACTGGGACTTGACCTAACCAAAAGTAACTCCAGAGCAGTATGCCAGTTAGGCTAACATGAAGGTAGTAGTGATAGCAGAATAATTTTAAAACACATTTGCAGTACACTGCGTAAACACGGCATCACGATATATCAATACTGTACAGACATGGTAATGTACAATAGTTAACATTTTGAAACACTTATTACCCAATCAACAGAAGTTATTCAATTACGCTGATTTATGCCTAAAGAATATAAAAGCAAGGGCAGCACAAAAACTGATTAATTTTGATGGTATGAGTAGAAGTTCAGCCATTATTTAAAAAGTTTGAATATAGCAAGGTAGTGTAGCAATATAGTTAAGGTGAGGTGGAATACCCTGTAATACTCACACACAGCGTTTCCTCAGTAATCTGTCAGTGAAAGAATTTAGAAAATCAGACAATATAATGCCGAAGTTATGATCAAAAGTCAAGTGTTTTTTCGAGACATGGTGTAAATGTACATACCATTATGACTGACTCTTATTCTGTAACTGTTATTTTTTCCGATATGGTTCTCTGCAGTGCCCATTAAATGTCTCGTGTCATATCATATTTATTTGTATAATATATCAGTACAACAGGATGACTCAGAATGAACTTGCTAATATGACTGGTTTGTTTAGTGGGATAACAACAGCCCAGTGACCACATGTCATAAGCAAAATACTGCCCATTAGTATTCATAATATATATTATTTACATAACGATTCATGCCATACATTATTATGATGTCCTCCCTCAAAGCTGACTCCAATATGCATTGTACCCAGCTACTGTACTACTACAGATTCTGCCTATCTATCCGTTAGCTGCCCTTACTTGAAAATGAAAAGCTTCGGAAAACCCAAAGCCGACACGAAAGCTAAGAATAAAATGTATGTTGTGCGAATATAACGTATACTTCACATATCAGTTTTGAGCTCAGAAGTCAAAGTCTATCAGAAATTTAAAAAACACAAGTCTTGTAGTGACCAACAATTTTCACTACATTTGAACTTGTTGGGTTGTTCAATCGATTCCAGAATTGTTGCCTTTTATGACACACAAAGTAAAACGTGACATGTCAAACGTATTACAATGTCAACAGAACAATGCACATACTAGTCACAGCTCAAAAGGCAAAATGGAAATTGACGTTTCATCGTGTCAGACTTAGCGCAAGTGTTTTGACCAATCACAAACGTGGCCTCAGCACTGCACAGTCTGCATGAGGCTGCTCACTCCAAAGGAAGGTAACAAAAGGTAAGTACCACTGATAAAAAACACGGTGGCAAGTCAAAACTGAAAATTGGGACCTCACTATAAAACAGCACGTCCTGAAGGACATCAAATTACAGAGGCTTTAGGCAAGAATAAGAATAGTGAAAATCGTAAATTGGAACATTTAAATGCAAACAGATAAGTGATGCAGCTACTATAAGAACAGACAGAACTATCTACCACATAATTTTCACAAATATGACTCCCAGACTTTATTAAACAATCCTTGTACTGAACGACTAAAAACTAATGATTAATTAATCACACATTTTGATTTAACACATTCTCACCGCTATCACTGAGACTGCAAATCTCAAAGTGCAGTCATTTTTCTGGACAGTGCATAAATACATGGTGGGCCATAAAAACGTGCAACTATTTTTTGCTATAAATCCTGTATTTATTGGTGGATTTTTACACGTTTATGTACCAATGGAAACAGGAATAAATATTCTACACAACAAGTATAAAATTGACAATTTCACTTCAACTGTGTCTGCAATTGTGGCAAATGTACCTGCAGTATGGTATGACCGTGGCCAACAGCTTCCTGCAGTGTGTTTCATCTAACTGGTTGTGTGCAACTTTCGCAGAAAATCATCAAATATTTGTTCTTATCAATCTTTGTTAGGGTATTCCTTGATGAGTCATTGGGCAGGAAATCTTTTAGTTTCCCACAGGTTCTGATCAAAGTTTTATCTTCAGCACTCAACATATTCCCATATTCCATTTCATCGCATTATTATCATGCACAAAGTAACTCAATAAAGTAAACATTGCATTGTGATGCGATTATGAAGTTATCAGTCCGTTAAATAACTGCAATGTAAGAGTATTCTTTCCTGTGTCCTTTGCTACAAAAGTGTAAAAATCCACCAAGAAATATGGGAGCTATAGTGAAAAATAAAGTGGCACATTTTTATGGCCAATGGTGTAGAATGCTTCCATGTGAAACATTCTATTTACATGGAACAAACAATGCAAATATAGAAAAAGAAATCTGAAAGCACAGCTGACTGAAGACAGCAGTTTTCACTGGCAAAAACAGAATCAGCATCTGTGATTGACATTTAATTATTAATGTTTAAAATACAATTAGCTGAGTGACTATATATTCACACCTTAAAAACATACCACATAAAGAAAATCCAAGGCTTCAAAATCTATGTGGATGTAATTCACTGCTTCTGTACATATGCGATAGCAGAGAAAACTTCTTATGACAACAATTACTTATTGGTCAGTGCAACACTGCCAAAGCATACGCTTGGCCTACAGAACTAGCTTCACTCCATTTGTAGTGCAACTGATGAAGGCTTGTTCAGGCGGCTGCTTTAACGCATGCGGGTCTTGTCAGTCATTAGTGACTGCATTTCATTAGGCTCTGAATCCTCGCTCTTTGCCGACGTGAGGGACGGAGGATGCGCTGCGGCTGCTGGCACTTCTATCTTTGAGCTGCCAACATCATCATCATTGTCATCATCACTGCGTTGTACACATTCAATTGACGCCTGTGCTTCAGTCATCACCACCGCACTCTCACGGGCAGTGGATGCTGACACCGTACCAACTGGCGGCTCATCACCAATGTCCTCTGTCATTGCTGACCCGCGGTGGTACTCGATATGAGCCAGCTGAAAGCGGACAATCTCGACGCCATCGGAATCAAAGTCGCGCACGATGCCAGCATCCGGTGCAACAAACTCGGAGTAACCGAACGACGTACTCACGACATCAGGTTCAACATTGAGAGCACTTTCTCTGCTTCGGTAAACCTTCACACACAACAACAAGCAGTGCTTGTATGCAATCTTATACAAAACGCAAACTGTCAACTCAGCTCTGAATGTTGACAACATTAGTAGACTACCAGTAACAAAGATAAACATGACAACAGCTGAACACAACTCAGAAGTCTTTAAGCTGTCCTACAGTCAATGTCAGTTTGTAACATTTGGGTAGGCAAATGGATACGTTTGATACATGGTTCCCCCAGATCATGTAAATCAGACATGTTACCAATGCCACTGTCAGGCAGATTACCTGATGCCCTCCAGTTTCTTCTCTTATCCAAGGGAGAGGGCTCCATTTTTTGGGCATGTGGCATGAGTGCATTCCAAACAGGATCATCACCGAGTCATTTGTACATCGTTCTGACCACCAAATCATTCGAGAATAGCCCAAGGGTGCCCATGTACTACCTGGCTCAATGGGATCAATGCTGACGTAAAATTGTGATCCATTCAGCCTGGAGGAAGGACGATAATCGTAAGCTATGGCGACATATCATTGATACAGCAACACTCCATCATCGGGTGCATCACTGAAAAGAGAGAAAGTAGCTGGTGGAACTTTAATGGGACTTTCAAACCAAATAGATTATTGTGCATGTAGAGTGAAAAACAAATGAAAAACAACACAGCAACACAAAATGAGTGCAAACAAGTAGTCCCTGACTGGTCTTTATGATGACAACTGCCCCAAGTCATTAGAGAGTGGTCTCTACAGGCGATCAGCATCCACCTATCTCACTCATGAACTCCACCTAATGGCGAACTCCAATGCTCATCAATTTTTACAGTCAGCAATGTCAATGTCATTCACTGTCTTTCCACCGTTGATGAATAAGCATTTCGGTTGCGGCTGATTATATCTGGAATGGTCTGCCTCAACACGTCACCTCGGCACCCTCTACATCAGTCTTCATAGTACATCTGAAGATCTACCTCTTCTCAACGTCCTTCTCATGCATGTAAAGTGCCGTGCAGTGACTTTTGTCTTTTTGGACATTTTATCATTTCTTTGTTTAACAACGACAGACAGATTTGATAATACCATTTCACATTAACCGAACAACTGTTACCTGCAGACCAAAGGCCTTCAGTATGTCAATTTTGCATATAGGGCAGCTACGGTGCTCAATCAGCCACGGATCAATGCACGACTTATGAAACACATGCCTACAGCAAAAAAGGACAGAACGTCAGCACACACATTCACAAACTGAGTGTACAAATGCATTCTTATTTTAAAGCCACTTTCCATTTATTTCTCTGTCAGTTCTGTCAGTCTCTTAAAGGTAAACATTAACAAATGTACGTTTGTCAACAAGAAACAATAGGTTTGATGCATTGTGCAAATCACGTTTTATAACTCTTTCTAGCTAGATACTGCTACACCAAGGTGACTATCAGTGACATACTGAGATGCATCATTTCAAAATGACATTTCACTAACATACATTTTTACATTAAGATTTGCATTACAGGACAAACTGCAGACGTTCTAAGTACTGTTGCTGTTTTCTTTCAGTACTTGTGGAAATACAATTTCATCATACAAACAGTTTCGTACAATTTCAATAATGATCTGTGGTGACTTACTTGCACGGCAATATACGAATCACATCACAGCTTCGATATCCCTCAATACACACCGCACACATATCAAACCCTGTCTCCATCTCCTGAACAAACCAAGTAGCAGTTAAATACTTAGAAAACTATTCTGCATAATGAAATTCATTCTCAGTCAACTCAAAAGTATATGTTCAATAGTTACCAACATTTACTTAAGCCATTTTTACCTTGCAGGGGTCATATGCTGCAACAATCAAAATGATAATTGGCCGGAAATAGTGAACTATAGGTCTGCATGGAACATTCTATTCTCCTGTGCCAAATATCATTATGATCTCTGCAGAGTGCAGGGGGGGGGGTATGGACTTAGAACCTCCCAAACTGTGAAAATCATTATTACTCTTCTAGTGTCAAAAGTACTGATGAAATCTCTGTTCTGTCTATGCAATTAACCAATTACTCAAAAAATCGAAACAGCTGAAAAATAAACAATAATGAACCGAACCAAATCATATTTCAATATCAATATCAAAATTTTCAAAACTGCACAACGTCACTGCAGAATTCGTTCATTACTATTGCTACTACTAATATCATTACTGCTAATAAGCACATTTGCAGTGCACCTTACACAAAGCCACCATGCCGACACACAGTTAAACTAACCTCATCGCCATTACGAACAGTTCTTAGCGGCATCTTGCCAATCGCTTTCTTTGCAGCACACATTAAACGTCTCTGTTTTCACGCAGCATGCACCACAAGTTAAGTCACTGAAAATAACTCTACACTTTCTAACGACTTCATTGTACTGCCAACACACATGATCAAATTATGAAACCAGATGTGTAATGAAAACAACTTAATACAGCACTAACTCTATAATTATCACTACAGGGTGTCACTGAAACTAGGGCATTTAATGTTGTTGTCTGCCACATGTACATAAAACACCAAAAACCAATCACTCTAGTCAAGTGGTATTCAACATGTCCTCCGCTTGCTGCAATAATTAACGACAGTCAATTGCAAAAAGTATCTTATCGCTCAATCAATTCGGTTCTGGCCAACAAATTCACAAATGTGCTGACAGTGAACTAACTGTGGCACTGTGTTTCAAATAGTGCAGTCCACCACATTCAAATACTGGCTATTCAGCAGCCAGTTTTCTATTCCATTTTTCATGAATGCTGGCACACCAGCATGCAGAAAATCAGCAGTCTGCTGCTAATAATAGGCCACTTGTTGAAATGTGAAATTATCGTCATAGCTTCCAAATGTTTGGCAGCAATCCTGTTGTGCATCTGAGTAAAAAATCCTCTAAAATCTAATCAGCTGTTCTTTGAATCAAGGTGTACATTATCCAAAATTTTATGAAAATCCTAAACAACTATTGAGTAATTCTAGGACAACAAAATACATTACTTCCTTTGATGAGGTTAACATAACAGACACGATAACAAAGAATCTTTTTTAGCTTCAGTGCATAAATAACATGCACACTAACTGCTGCTAGCTATATTATAAGCTAAGGCTAACAATTTAACATTATTTTGGAGATCAAATTTCTACAAATGTAAATCAACGGACTGACAGTAGCAGTCAAGTAGATGATTTCTGAACATTAGCCTTCACCCCAGATTAAGGATAGCCAACTATACTGATATCATCCTAGCTGCACTGGGAGTCCCCTCTTCCTCTGGTCCACTTCCATGCTCCATGCCACTCTCCGTCATGGCTCACTCTGCTGACCAACCATTAGGCATTTGACTGTCTGGCCTGCAAAGCATTAAAGAGAAGGCATTTAAGAATACAGACGATCAGATGCCAAATAAAAATGCCTATGTTTTTTCTCCATTCTGTAGTATCACGCACCTATTACCCAGCTAACCAATCCTGCAATTGTAGATGCAGCTGGCACACATACTTAAAAATTGCAATATCCATTAGCTAAATCGAC
>Ga0209780_1002513_pt1 | contig 13080 bp, 10 predicted proteins | sample WorMetexBAHAMAS2_FD_187384 | JGI IMG/M metagenome (GOLD analysis project Ga0209780, IMG submission 187384) | Marine gutless worms symbiont microbial communities from Max Planck institute for Marine Microbiology, Germany - Inanidrilus exumae... | ecosystem: Host-associated > Annelida > Digestive... | reverse complement strand
GTGTTGAAAGCGCCGTTAAACTCCAACCAACCAACCAGCCTGAATAATGCCATAGAGGATGACTGAAATTCACTTTCGGTTTCCGTGCCAAAACTGCCTTATCCTGTTGTTTCAGTGTGGCTATGGTTATGGATACAAAGCATAAGCATAAATTCAGTTTTCAGCTGAAACTGTTATGCCAGTGACTAAAAGTGGAGATGGTAACGGTCAGTGATGGCTCAAAATTCCCTTGAACAGTGTCAGATTACAGAAGCTGAGCCACAATGGCTTACTTGGTTTTAAAAAGTTGAAACTCTTGTTTTAATTCAATACAGCCTAAACCACTGCAAACCACACTGATGAACACTGCAGACCATCACCCGTGCCAGCATTATTGTAAATATTGGAAAGTAATTTTTGTAGGAATTGTCGTCATACCAAGTTCATGAGTCTGTAGTCGTAATTAAACTCATGCAAGAAATGGTTTAATACTAATGCAAAAGTCACAATAACTTATGGCATCTATGGTTTACAATGCAGTCTGATGTATTCTGGCAAACTACTTCTATATGTTGTCTTATACTTAGGTTATGTATTAAATTACAACAATATTGTGATCTTAAATTAGTGTCACAGGTTAACGTCAACACTAGATTCTTCGTCTCTCTGTTATGCAGTAATATTCAATGTATGTTTTGTTCTTGGCAAATAGTAGCATTAGTTGCTTATTTAAGGTTGTTGCAGTGGAGTAATTACCCAGTACATGATAGTGTGGTATTACTGCGTCAACAACTCTAGTTGTCCCACCTGTCCGACACTCAACCTTTTGTGACCGGGCATTTCCTGTCACACTCCATGGGCATGGAACGGTCTACAAAAATATTGTTTGACTAACCTGGAATATCTTGGAAAAGTAAGATAGTTAAATGTGTGCAGTACACATGCAGCAGTGGTTCTGCTGGTTGGACGTCGGACACTTTGAACTGAATGGTCATGTGTAATGTGTACATTTTAGTACTGTGTGTGTGTTGGACTAATATTCTTCTGTGAACTTGCTACTGGAGTAGTAATATTCGTGTATAAAGACTGGGTAATTGAATATCTTCTTGATTTATTTTTGAGAGTATACATTCTGTCATTTCTATTTTCAGTAACTTGTTCAAGTTATCAGTCCATTGACATTCTGTCACTGCTTTGACGCCATTGGTTGAATGACAAGAAGGATAGCTGGATTGTATAAAAACCCGCTTTAGTTATCCCCATAGGTTCTGTATTGTTTGGGGGCACTGGTCCATCCTCGAGTAATTCTGCAAAAGAAGGCCATTTAAAGGCTGATGTCTTTGGAACCGAGTCATTTGCTGCCTGATGTAAAATCTAAAGGGTGTGCATGTGACAGAATTAACTTAATGCAGTGTAAGCTGTGACACTTAATGTGCATGTAAAATGAAGCTGACAGTTGTGGTAATAAATGTGACCAAAACCATATGATTGTTGAGTTGTTATTTTCATGTGGTAATAAGCTGTAGCCATTTTGCATCTATATTTATGGAAAGAAATAATTGTTATTGTCACATGTTGTAATAGTAATGCCAATAGTTAAGATAACAAACAAGATTGTAACTGTTGTATCTTGTATCTGAACACTAGCTGCACATTTAAAGTTCACTTAAAGCAAATTGGTGTAATTAAAAATTATGATAAGCCACAGTTTCTTCCATAACTGTATTTTATAACAGTATTGTTTTTGTACAGAAAAAAGTTTTATAAAGGATAAATGTAGTTGGTAAAGGTTCGTGTCATGTAGTATAGTTGCTTCAATTGATGCTGTCTTTGTTAGGTTAAAGACCAGATAAAAACACAGCTAAAGACAATGATCGTTCAATATCGTGACGATCCTGATCTGCAGAATTTAATTGATTGGGTTCAAGAACAATGGGTAACATTTTTATATTACATTTGATGACTGACTGCAGATAATAACAGCATTGCATGGACCTGTTGTGTGAAACCATTTTTATTGATGGCATATATCTGTGTATTGATGACTGTTCTGATATTTGTATTACTAGCTGCAATGCTGTGGAGTTGAAAGCTACAAAGACTGGGAACTTAATATCTATTTCAACTGCTCATCACCAAGTCGGGAACGCTGTGGTGTTCCATTCTCATGCTGCAATCCATCTGATGTCTGTTTTGCATTGCAATTCATACTCTTTCAGCATTCTGCTTTGTGGATGTTCTTGTTTCATTCTTGAGTAAAACAGAATAGTAGAAGATTTTTTGTGCAGAATTTATATAATGATTAGCAATGATAATGATGTACAATATGATTGCCAGTTTATTATGGATACTTTTGAACATTATTACCTGTCTCTCGGCGAGATGTGTATTATACATGTGAACTAAAACTAACATGCCAATTTGTCCAGCAGTGAAACATTGCTAGAGTGCACCGTTAAGGTTGACTTTTTGCACAGTTGCAGTTGTTTATGACTGACAGTATGCACATATCAAATTACAACTGCTGTGGAGGCCTTCTTGACGTTCAGGTATGTTAATGGTGAGACCATGCCCTGCCATGGCCCGGCTGTGGCCAGACTTGCCGGTGTCTGTTGGTGCCCTCCCCCCACAGATGACCATGGTTGATGTCAGTCTGATATTGGACCACTAAACGGAACCTTTGCATGTGTAGTAGATAAACTGCCGCAGTCCATGCCTGTCATGCTCGCGTACATTGGCTGCCTCTAACTCCTCTGCCAGCAAATCGTTTATAGACTGCAGAAGACAATCATGATGATCAGTCAGTTACAATGGCTGTGACTGTGGCAGTTTGGCATTTAGCAACCTGCTAATATCGCAGTACAGAGGGAAATTTAATGACCCCCTTAACGGGAGTCTCTTTCACTGCAAGTACGGGTGTGTATTATACACATAAACTTCAATTTTGCAGCTAAGTCCTAAAGTTAGCCTACACATTACACACAAGTGCAGGAGTTTTTTTTCGGTGCTTGAAAATTTAGCAGAGTTACATGTGACTAGATGAGTTATAATGTGTTGATATATAGGAGGTGATTAGAAACTGGCAATGTGGTTATGATACAAGGAAGGTTGGTGAGCTTATTTTATTATTAAAGATATTATTATACTGTATGACACATTGCTTATTGGACGTCCTACATGCTGAGCATTTGGCTGCATGTCTTCAAGCAGGATGTGACAAAATGTTCAGCTATCCATGATGCCCATGACATTTGAAAACGTTTAACTGGCCACTAGTGGTTCAGCTGCAGCAACCAGTACAGTGTGTGTTGCACTCCGATTCGTGTTTTTCACAACCTAGTGCGCTATATATAAATTTCATTAGTAGTAGTTGTAGTAGTAGTAGTGTGTGCACAGACAAAATTTAGAACCAAATGATCTGTGACCTGTATGTATATTTGGCATATGATACGATACGATACAGTAGATTTATGTGCACTCAAAAGCTGACGAAATGGCCAGCTTAATCTAGCGCACGGCACAGAAACGAAAAATAAGGAAGAACTAAAAACAAAAACCAAGTAGCTCAGAAGAAACAGTCCGGGCAGTGGTCCATCAAAGCAGTCCAGGAGGAAGAAGTGAAACTATGGGGTATGATTTATGAAATGGGTAGGTTTTAGGCCATGATTGAAATAGTGACAGAGCGTAATGGATGAGCAGAGCAGTGAATCAGAAGAGGAAGAAGTGATGGGTGAAGGAAAAGGTGAGTCAGAAATGGAGGAACTGGTACCAAAATGTAGGAACTGGTATTGATGGTCGAGGTCATGGGTCAAAGTTTGTAATCACAAGAATGAAAAAGTTTTTTTTGGCTATGGATGCATGTTATGAGTTGGCTGTTTTTTGGTTATTTGTTGAGTCGTTTGTGTAAAGTTGTCAGTATGACTTCAAGTGAGGGCTTTCTAGTTTTAACCAATCATGGCTAAATAACTGTTAATAACGAGTAATGGATCGAATTTTTTAATATAACTTGTCCTGGAATGGCAGAACAGCACCATTTGTCTTCCTCTCATTTATGTAAAACGATACATTTTTTGGTAACATAAGCCGAACGTTTTTAGCAAGTTTTTAAAATTTCTGTTTCTTGTTATTTCCTGACGTTTTTAGTGTGATGATATGTGTATTGCAGAACAGTGATCCAAGTGATGTTATCTACACATCGGGCTGCATTGAGCAAGGTGAAGTCTGGGTGAAACAGAATCTGATTCCTGTCGCTGGTGTGTTCGTTGGGCTGGCTCTTGTACAGGTCAGTAACTGCCGTCACATCGCGGCATTGCTTGGCCCCAGTACCAGTACATTGCTCTACAATGGTGCTGGAGGCTGTTTATATGGACTAGATGCCTTGACATCAGTGCCAGTGAAGGAGAAAATTAATAAGTGGCAGGCCAGGATTTGCCACTAAACTAATGTTCGTGTCAGAGGCTGTCAGATTTTTGCAGTCCTCTTCGGTCGCGCCATGCAAATATTTGTGTGCACAATTTTGGCCAAAAAAGAGAAACAGTCGCTATATAAAAGTAACTAATGCAAATCACCTTCATGCCGGGAAATTTTCAATAGAAGATACTTGTAAGAATTATATACTTTATTACTAATACACACATGGTTAAGGTACTGAGACAGTGTAGGCAACTCCATTGAGGAGATGTCTAGCATCTTCTCCTTAATTCATATGAATGAGTTGCCATCAGCAACGGCATACAGGCTGTAAAACATTTCCTCCAACAAAATCGTCCTGTTCTTAGCTGGGGATGCCTTTAAATGATATTGCTGTAATAATAATACACATATGCAGCTGTAGCAGCTGACCTCCATCAGACGTGTTGCGTGGTGGCTCAGCGGTAGGGCGTTGGACTTGCGATTTACAGGTCGCGAGTTCAATTCCCGGCCGGTGGCTTTCATGTAACATAGGTCAACTCAGACTTGCATCCCTCCGGGGTCGCTAAATCGAGTACCTGCTTCGGCTTGGGGTAAAGGCGGGATTATCACCTCTGTCGGGTGGCAGGTAACGCTGTGTGATCCCATATGGCATATGAGTTTCCCGTAGTGGTGAAGAGCTAAGTTGATGCTAAACTGCTATACACTGTTTATGTTTACTTACTATTCGTACAAATTGTTGTGGTGGATGCTTATGTAGTTTTTATCTTACAAACATTTTAGCCGATGTGACTGAATATAGCAGGCCAATAGCCCAGGCTTACAAAGTCTGAATCCAGTCCTGATAAGGGAGTCATCAATTTCTCTTACAGTGACTACCAGTTTTGCAGACTATGATGACAAATGCAGAGTTCTCAGTGATCAAGTGACCCAGAATTAACTTAACACAATTTTCACCTTGACATGGTCCATCACGCTGTCCCTTTGCAATAGCTTGATAACATCTCACCCACGTTGCGGTCGAATAATGGTCATAAATGGGTTTGTTTGTTTCTGTCATCTTTGTTGCAGATACTTGGAATCTGTTTTGCGCAGAATCTGCGAAGTGACATTTTTGCACAGAAAGCTCGTTGGTTGTCCCGCTAGACTAATTTTAACATTCAGAGTAATCAGTACCTACTTGCAATTTGTACATGTGTGGTTCTGTATCATATTTGATTGCTGATATTGACAAATGCTCTGCCAAGAATGCAGTGATTAGTCAGGTGGTGACGAATGCGTCATATTTTCGTGTGCTGCAAGAACAGTTTGCAAAGCATTTACTTTCAAGTATTGTGACTCAGTATTTTGTTTTATAATTTTTTTGAACCACTTTTGTTTTTTTGTTCTTCATTTTATTTCATTGTACTACTAGTCTTCTTGGCCGTAATTAATCCCAAGTCTGATTCCAGGTGCATCTAACATAACAAAAGTGATAATCCCAAGTACAACTCCGGGTATGGTCTCTGAAACATATATGCACTGCTGGGTCGTTACTTCAATTCACACTGTGATAAGCAGGTTGTTAACTGCTGAGTTGCTGCGATGTATCACTTAGTGGCACTGCCAGATTGTGTGAGCAAACCACTACTTGGCAGCATTTTTCCTTGTCCCTTGCAATATTTCTGCCTGAATGTTTGCCTGTCATAAGATTGTCAGTGGCCACAGTTAGCTGTGCTGTAGGAGGCATGCTGATGGCAACCGCCATCTCGCCATCAGTGTACTGGTTCGGAACAGAAAACTAAGGTTGCATTGTACTGCCAGGAAGTTTAAGTGCACTAAGGTAATTAATTTGACGTAATGCTGCTGGTTGGTATTTGTAGGTTGCAGTAGATTGTAGAAATGTGGCAAGTCATTGTTTTTTTTAATTTTCACATTAAAGTTTTTTACATACAATTTGTTTTGCTGTAAGAACAGTAGCAGTGGTTCCCAACGATTTTGGCCTCATGCACCCTTATCTTGTGTCAGAATGTCATACCCTTCCCAAGATTGTCTTACTCAAAATATGCATTCCAAATAAGGGACATTAGGCAATGCAACAAAATATTGTTTGTGATTAAAGTTTACCAAGCAGTCTCTCTGTCTTATGTGGCATTTTGCATTAATACAGCACTCGGTGATATTTCAGCCCAGCTAGACAATGATTGGAATTACTTCAGCTGAATGTGCTACAAGATCAATAAAAATCCCAACAGTTTGAGTAGCCAATCTCTTGTCCCAGTTCCCCCTGAAATACTTTCCTAAGGGGAATTCCCCGTGTTGGGAACTCCTGATTATTTATGATGTGTGTGACTTGCTGTGCGAGGTGATTTAGCTCACTGCTGCTTGACAGGTTTTATATTTGTCACATCTATGCAATATCATGATAACATGCCTGAATACAGACAGCTGGAAGCCTAGAACAGGTCATTGTTTCGTACCGTTTTGCTTGCCATAACAATGCAATGCAGGCTTACCCACTGACAAATTGACTCAGATGTTCTGAGTGTTATTTTTTGTTTTTGAACCCATGGTCCAGGTTGTATGAACCATCTCCCCGAGTTTTTTCATACCGGATATTCTATATAAAATATGCAGGAAATTATTAACTTTTGGAAAAAACTGTGAATATTGGATCTAGTCACATTTGTTTATCCTCTTCTAGAATAGACCCGTTCCTTTTTCAGGCTGGAGGTCGTCAGAGGCAACCAAACCTGGCTTTAGTTGTTTTGCGTTAATTTTATATTGTAATATAATATGTTACAGATGCATGCATGTTTGATTGTTTTTCAGTACTAAGCCAAGACATGGCTGGGAAGAACGTCTCCAAAATGACCTATTTTGTGCCGGGTGGGATGTTTCACCATAACTCAATCCATCAATCAATTATTTATCCTGATATGTCAAGATGGCAGGGACTGGGCATATTTTATTTGTCCCAGTTTAGCAGAGTATTGGTTCGTAGGGAAAATTTGGCATTATGCAAATTTAATGCATTAGCTATGCATGAATTCATCGTACAGTGCAGTCATTTTTCTTTCACACAGAAAATTTGGCATTAATCAGCTTTAAGCTTTAATCACAATTTTTTGCATAATGCCAATTTTTCTGTGTGAAATAAAAATGACTGCACTGTACGATGAATTCATGCATAGCTAATGCATTACATTTGCATGTTTGCATTACATCTTATATGGTGGGAAGTAACTTCACCGCCCCTGTGTTCACCGTGTTTCTGAATCAAATATCGGTCTAATAGTAACTGTTTGTTGTTATTACCTATGCCAGTGGCAGTCACTGGCCAGCATTTTCACCATTAGTCTGTTTTTCCACACAATATCTAAAATCTGATGCAGCTAGGATCATCAAACTTGACGTACAGATGTAGCACGTTGCGTCCTGGAAATCCATTTACTTTGGTGTCCGAAGGTCAACTGGCATGGGTCTCTGCACTGTATGGGTCTCTGCACTCTTGTGAGTGCTAACTTATTTTAGTTGTGGCAGCGGATACCGAATATCAGTCCATGCACATATACAGCGGATCCATTGAGCTGTCCAGTGTTAATAATGAGTCCATAGAGATGTCAGTTGTAGTTCATTGGGTAATAGTGGATGAATACATATGTGTTTACATGTCATTTAGTAATCATCTTGTTGCATGTAGTCATCTTGTGGTCATGTTGGGCCATGACTTAATTGTTTCAGTATGTAAGTCCAGTGTGCTGTGCTATGTTGAGAGGAGTTTGTTCTGCATTCAGTCATTGCTAGTTACAAATTTTTGCCAGTGTTTTTTTCTATTTGTGAGTCATATTTTATATCGGAGATCACAGTCCCATCTGGTTGATGCTAGTCATATTTTTATTCTTCAGTCGGTTGTTACTTTGAATTACATATATGTACAACAAGTAGCTCAACTGTCGCTGACAAACCCGCGCGACGTGCTGCATCATGACAAACTGAAATATTTTTTAAACAGTCACGTGACCATAACCACTCCCTTTTGTTGGTGATATGTCATTCTGTTGCTAGAATTGATATAGCCTACTCGTATACAAAATTTGACGACTTTAGGTTCAGCTGTTCCAGTGATATGATTGGAGCCCCCAAAATTTTGTAGTATGTCACATGACGTGACCACGCTCCTATCAGGGACAGTTTGTTGTTCGTAGGCTGTGACTTGCACATTCAACCTGTACATCAAATTTGTAGTCTTTGCGATCAGTGCACCAATTACGAAGATGGTTAAGGCAATGCAAAAGGTAGAAATTAAGGTGGTTTAATGTGCTTAGGGGTCACCCAACTTCATCGGCAACATAACCATTTGATAGAGTGTATATGACTTCCTATTAATACATTTTTTTCGCCAGCTCTTACGGTTGAGGCACTATGAGCGGATATTTGTCGAAATTGTGCTGTTTGAAAGGTGGTGGGTTACTTTGAGCACAAATTTCAGGGGGAAGGAGGGTCGTCCACCAACAACTTTTGGCATCAGAAAACCCCTGGGCTATCACGTGGCGTTGTTTGCGTGATCCTACGTTTAGTCATTTTGGTACATTACCGGTGTGTGACACACAGACACACGATGATGGCTAATACCCGCACATTGCTAGCGTCACGTGGCTAAAAATGTAAGCATTATGTTTGCTGCCATAACTTGTTTAGGTATCATTTTTGAGGTTGACATAATTGCCAGTGTAAGGTTAGTTTGTTATCAGCAATGGAAAAAGTTCAAATGTGTATGTATTTGTGTGTTTAAATGCTGATAGCACTTACACTGCTTGTTGTAATTTATAAGCTTAAACAAACGATATTACCTACACTACGTGTCAAAAAAGTCCCAACTTTGCTTACTCTAACTTTGACATGCATCAACTGATTTTGATAATCTTTAGCAGAAATGTTACTGAGGAAGTACGCCCCACACGGACTCTGGGCGGTAATGCACCCTAGTTCATTGGTTGATTTCAGCGCTATATAGCTTGTTTACGTAACTTTGTTTCTTACTTTATTCCTCCTTTCCTAGGTCATGTCTGGTGCATACAGTTGATCATTGTCGAAGTCAAATGTGGTAATCTGTGTACAGATAACAATTTAGATGGGTTTTTGTGTTTATTGGCAAAGCAGCATTTAAGTGAAAAGGCGCAATTTCTAGGTTTCCTGTTTTACAAGGTAATGCGGAATCACTAGTTGGTGAGGTGGGAAAACAAATCAATCAATCATTTAATTCCAAGAATGGTACAGTGCACAATACAATTTAAGCAATTTACTGATCGCCATCCTTCGTGGTGAAGCAAGGCACACAGTGCACTGATAACTACACCTGGTTAAAAGCCTAATAAACAAAAAAACAATAAAAACACAACAACAACACAACAAGCTATCTTCTGATTACTTAATTTCTTCTTAACATTATGCCAAAAATTGTGAAAAGTGGTTCACATATGTCAGAGTTATAGCAGGCCAAAGATGGGACATTTTTTGATACACAGTGTAGATTGTGTTCAGAGTGCCATTAGACTTTAACCAGCCGGTCTGATGCATTGTAGATGCTGTATCTTACTGATGATTAGAAACTGGTGTGGCCTGTATCAGGCCAGTTGTATTGCTAATTATCTGCACTGCATGTGGTATGCAGCAATATGTAGATCACATTCACATGTTGATACAACCTAAATTGTGTTGGAAGAGCCATTAAATCATAATTCACCAACCAGCAATTACATATGTACAGTCAGAGGTTAAAGTGACTGTTGTGTTTGTTAAAATTCAGTTATGTAATAACTGTTAAATGTGGGGAAACATTGCACGTTTTAACGTCATATCTGTGCTGTGTACATAATGTAATTCCGGTACATTTTATATGATGCATAAGTGTTGTGTGCTGTGCGTTCAAATGAGTAGGCTGCTATATCTGAACTGCAAAGCAGGATTTCTATGTTCTTAACATAGGTTGGTATGTGACTATTTTACTGTTTGAAATAATGCATTTAATTAACCCGTTGAACCCTTGTTTCTGGCCATCTCATCCCTTTCTCCAGATCATTCTATTTATTTATTTATTTATTTATTTGTTTATTGCACTGAAGCATCACAACCTTTAGGGAAAAAATAAAAGCATAAAAACACTTAAACATAAATCATGCACATGTTACACTTATACAGCAGATAGTATGTTAGTAGAACATGTTCATATTGTTAAAATCCATTTTGTCTACCACTGGTAATCGATGAGTTTTTCTCACATGTACTAAAAGACAGACTTATAATGAAGTATTTTGACATTGTCCTATACTGTCCTGTGTTTCGTAAAATGTCTGAGCAAGTACATACTATCCATTAAATCAGTTGTATGGGAAATAGTTACAGTGTTTGTCGCTTATACCAGGATGGTGTGGACTGGGTTTGTTCATTTATCCTGGTGTCTTAAAAAGTTAATTAATTGTTACGATTGTAGTCTGCCAGATGCATTGGACATGTAAGGTCATATGTTCTTTGCTTGTTCATTTTAGTGAAGTAATCATTAGTGGAGCACAGAGTGAATAAGCACAAAGCACACAAAGGGATGCCAAGCAGAACTGATGTATGTGTGGCGATGTTGGACATTAAGTAACTGCAATGTCAGTTTATCTTATATTTTGTGATTTTGCTGTTCATGTATTTTTCTTGTATTCTTGGTCACCTACTGCATGGAACATATTGCTGTGAGTTACAAATTGATTTTGGTATAAGTTGGAGCTTCCTGTTTTTCTCTTCAGATATAAAACTGTAGCTGTTCTGGGGACTTTTATTTTAAAACTCGTCTGTAGAGTTAGTTTTTATGTTTTTTGCTCTTTGTATATTATGTATTTTTTGGTTATTATCTATGGCCAGTGCAAGTGATTGCCTGAAAAGGCTCGTCTTTGAAATGATCTGTTATGTTTAAATGGGATGCTGAACACTGCTAAGTCATTCAGTCACTTTGACAATGAATGTGATGATCATGGTCTTTGTTGAAAGCATCGTTAAATCTCAGTCTACCAGCCAGACTTTTCACTCTTCTGAGAATGTATGTGTGTCGTTGATGCTTCAATATCCGATTATTATGTAGATAGATATACAGTTTTGCCATCATGTACCACTGTTTGTGCACACAAATTTATAGCAGTGATGAAGCAGTTGACTGCTGAATGTGTTCTGCATGTTTTGTGATGGCAAGTTTTTGTAATAAATTGCATCTCTTACATCTTTTATGTTGTGTAAGTCTGACTGTTAAGACGCTATGTGACCTAAATGGCGTTGAAAGCACCATTACAACCAACCAACCAACCTGGTATGTTGTTTTTCATCACTGTGTTAGTTTGGCATTTAAAGCTCGCTAGGTACAATTTATTATGTATGTACAAACTGAAATGCAAGTCAGAAATGACAAAGACGATGTACAGACAATTGATGCAGTTCTGAACGGAATTTAGACACTGAACTCATGGACTTTGAATATGACATTGCATAGATACAGTTCAGTACCAGGAAAGAACTTGGCTGTGAAGAACGTCTCCAAAATGTCGAGTGGGACGTTAAAGTTGAAGCTTAAGTATCATTCAGTCAGCGTAGTCACGTGTAAATATACTGATACCATCTTTAATTTCACATTGCAAGTGTTGTATCTTAGAGGTGGTGCCTTGGTTACTGGTTAGTACAAAATTGCAGATGGTTACCACTTGAGACATCCAGTCGCCTGCATAAAGTCAAGGTCTGAGTCATGGACTCGGAAGGAGTCATATCATGGTATCATGAGTCATTTAAGTAAGTAGTAGTACTAGATAAATGTGCTTTCAGATGTTGCCTGAATTGTCCATAGCTGGTCATCTGTTGCAGATTTGCAGATAAACTGTTACACAGGCGTGGTCCCGTCCCGCAGCAGTAAAGGTTCTGTCGCCAAAACTGCTTCGTGTCCGTGGAACAACGTGTGTCCTGTTAGAATTAGACGAGCGGAGAGAGTGATGACCATGCTCAGAGACAAGTCGAATGTCGGGTTTAACAACGACGTCACTTTTGAAGCCAGTGAACTGACAGGTGCACGTACAAGGCAGGTATAATTCTTGAACACCACTCGTCTCTGAACTGACAGCCAATGTAGTTCACTGACGCCAGCAATGTCTCACGGACACGACTTGCATGAGTAAGCACAGGCTTTCGCCATATAAGGCCTACTATCGCAATAACAAACTTAAATCTTTACGGCTCCCGATTTCAGTTCAATTGACACAACACCGGCATAATGGTGTTACAACGCCCTGTGCTAGTGAGTAGACGAGCTCGTATAATATGAAAACTCCAAGGTTAACCTGGAAAATTGGACATTTAGCGGTTAAAGGTTAAAACAGGTGACAACTGGCAAAGGGGTTCGTTACTTACTTTATTTCACTAATGTTTTTTATCTATGCCATCAATCCTTGAATCTATGTAAATAGTAAACAGACAAATTTTAGTGAAAACTTTTTTCGTTTGTCAGTCAGAACGGAATAATGCATGACGATGAAGACGGTTTCGGAAAAATATTTTCATATACGAATGTCGTTCAAGCATTTTCTGGATCTGTTGTATGTACAGAATAACTGAAATATTGACACTTTTCTGTCTACATGACGTGCTGTCAAACATTTATATTAGTATATCCTAGTCCACGTACGTATG
>Ga0209780_1002512_pt1 | contig 13081 bp, 4 predicted proteins | sample WorMetexBAHAMAS2_FD_187384 | JGI IMG/M metagenome (GOLD analysis project Ga0209780, IMG submission 187384) | Marine gutless worms symbiont microbial communities from Max Planck institute for Marine Microbiology, Germany - Inanidrilus exumae... | ecosystem: Host-associated > Annelida > Digestive... | reverse complement strand
GTGTTATCTGTATTGCTTAGTTAAGATTTATTCTGGTGTTTTGTTGTATTTGGTTTAGTTTAGTCTTGCGGTGTGATAGTTGTCTTTGCCTGTTGTAGGCGCTGGCGTAATAATTTAAATGAGCCTTTCGATCCCTTTCCCTTCGGGGTGGCTGCTGAACAAAAAGGCGACCAGGGTTGAGGTTAATATATCGCTGGCCTTCCTTCACTGGGTAGAGATGGCTCTCCGCCCTTGACCTTTTGTCTCTGATATAGCCATATTTGTGCTGAAAGGGGACGTTAAACTCGAACTAACACACGGCTCAGTTTTCGATGACTGCATTGTTTTTAATGTGGATATTTAATGATTAATGATATTTAATGATTAACATACTGCGCATTTAGGCCAACCGTATTGAGTCTGGCGGTGAGATGACTGAAAATCGGTCATAATTTGGCAAGTTTCAGGCCAGAGTATAGTGGCTCATTTAACGACTCGTGCTACTGTAGTTACGACATCTAAGAGCCCTGCACTTTGGTGGCTACATTACATGTACCTGTCTAACCCTGGTGACATATGCTATGGCCTTGTATATATCTATATCAGTGCTCGAATTAGGCTACCGGGGACTGGGGATCCCCCACTATGGTCATCAGTCCCCGCCACTGTTTGTGTTCCCGGCATCCCCGCAGGGGGCAGTTTTGTCCCTGGCACTGCAGGTGCACACGTATTGCTGACAAGTAGCTGAACGTCTACGAGTCATGTGACACACTGGATGCTAATTAACCAACAGTGATTAACCGTCCTAAGTGCTTGCATATTAATAATAGATTAGTTTTATTATTAGTCACCAGTCAGTAGAGAAAATGCACATAGGCCTACAGGTAAGATCGTCTGACCAGAAAGCAATCGCATGAAAAAATTTCAGACTAAAATGTTATAACTTACAGATTAATGCATAACAACACGAAACATTCACTTCATCATCATCATTAGACATTTCTAGTGCGCCTAATACAGTAAGAACCCAGCGCTTAAAACAATGCAATATACAGTTAGGAAGCATTAAAAGCAACTTTAAAAAGCGAGTTTTAAAGTTTTCGAAATTTTATGATGCGATGGTTCTAAGAGTTGCTGGGAGGACGTTCCAAGTGGATGGTCCGGCGTATGAAAACGCTTTTACCGACTTTCGCGCGGAACATTGGCGACATAAGCCACGTAACGTAAGCCACAGCGTTGTCGATTTTGCATCAAAAAGTGCAGTTTAACGCAAACTACACGGTACACCTGTATTAAACGCCCCCTTTGTGGGTGGCCCCATCGGAGTTGTGCAAAAATGCGTCAAAAGCATTTGTGGCATTTGTCATCCCGGTTAATAGCTTTCCCGCCAATTCTCGGTGATTAGACTGCCGGTGAATAGACGTACGGTTTCCAAAACAATAAAATAATGTACTTAGAACTTTTTTTGAATAAATGGTAAAAGTTATCAGCACATTATGAGACTTCCGATTACGTGCTATATAAATTTATGATTGACAATGACATTGGCATTAATGGCACTTCAATGCGAGAGCCGCACTTGTTTTCGAAGGGAGGTGTTCGGGCCCCTCGGGGCCCGCTCTTGTAGTCTGCTTTCACAGCAAAGATGCCAGCTACAGTGCACTTCTGCTTATCAAGAAAATGCACACGAGATTGACGGCCAATTAAGTAAGTAAAAACGCTTACAAAGCGCCATTAGTCACATAAATGAAACGGAGACGCAACATTAACTTAGTGTCGCAAGTCAAAAAGCTGGTTTTGAACGTTTAAGTTACATTCGTTGCATATGAACACTCGTTTGTAGGTGGAAACTGCACAAGTTCGGGTTACGTAGTTAGGCCTAAATTATTGTGTCTCTCGAAGAAGCCGCCTAATCCAATTAATCCGAACCTTCCTCCAGTTGTTTGTCGTAACCACTGTAACACGAGCTGCGTATCTTTCACCAGACCGTTGATTGAGTTGAGGTCTTACGTCGCACCCGACGCAAAAAAAGGACTCATTTCAGACACGTTCTTCCAGCCAATCTCTTGGCTTAGTACTAAAAGAACAATCTAATACAACAAAAGCAAACGTGCATCCGTAACGAAATACACCACAGCTGGCACAGCACAAAATAAACAAAAAACCAAAGTCAGGCTAGGTCGCCTCTTAGGCTCTTACTAGTTACGACTTACGACCTTCGGCCTGGAGACAGAAACAATCTTAAACAAGTAAATAAGGAAGAAAATAAGTAAGCAAACGACTTGGGCCTATAGCGCCGGAATCAACAAATAAATGAAGGCGCATTACAGCCCCGGAGCCCGTACGGATTGTACGGGGCTTATCTTTGACTACCAAGTGGCTGTAATTTAACCGCTGCACCCAGACGACACTGTTCTGGAATACAGATAACAAAGCTACGCTCGAAGACATTACTGTTTGTTGCTTCGACCGTCGCAGGCGCCATAAACTCCGGTATTCTGACCCTACGGGAAGCAATGAATTCCGCTGCCGACCAGCGTAAAGTTCCAGCTATCACAGACGAACATGCGCCACGAGCTGTGTCACGCCAGTAGTGTGATACAAAGGTCGAAATAAGTTGACAACACTCACAGGTATTGTCAGCTTAGTCGACGCTTAGCCGTGGCGAAAAATCTCCAATTTAGTTCAGAGTTTGGGACAAAGTACCATGGGGACGTACCATGGAGATACGTACTCGAATTATCTTATTCCCTTGAAATAAAATGCAGGATAAGCCAAGGGTGGCATCCATGCCAAAACCACGCAGCTCGATTCTTTCCAAATGTTTTGATAGAACTCCGGCTTGTGACAGACATACAGATCAGTGGTCGAATTAAAAAAAAGTAGTGGGGGACGACACCGAGGCTTCGACACCAAAGGGTCAAAATCGCGCCCAAAGCGCGAAGTCGAGGAGCCATAAATGCCGAGGGTGGTAGGATGTCCTCTCCCCAGTGGGGCCAGAACATTTTAAAGGTATTTCGTGTAAAAGAATGCATTTTGGTGCACTTTTGAGAGAGAATATCGTTGATTTCTTAGACCAGTTCTGTGCCCCTTCCCCCGAAAAAAAAAAATCGTGCTTGTGGTGACAATTCACCATGCGACTGTCCAGTCCATGGGGACTAATTACCAACATTGAATCGTCTGGCCAGTTTACGCAGGTTGCTATTAACTTGACGAAAAGTCGAAAGTAGCTATGCATCAGTGGCGTACTCAGAATTTCACTCGACGGGATTTTTGTAAACAGTTTTGCTATGCAAAATGCATAAAAATACACTATAATAATGTTGTGATGCGTTAAAATGACGAATTTCCGATTGTGATGTTGCATTACAGTTGCTTACTGAAAGCGTGGCGTCTATTTATAGACTGGTTGTGCATTCACCAAGGACGTTAGAATATATAACACTGGAGTGACGATATTGGCTATACGCTAATGACTGGTGCTGATGGTGCAGAGCTCTACGGCCGTACGGTATTGGCCATTTTTTCGACAGCACACATAGTAGGGCCTATTTAAACAACGAACACGCAACACACGTAAAATAGCGAATGTCAGTAAATGCAGCATAACACTGTACAGCTTAACATTTCTAATCATGCGACAAAAATTACATCCAATTGAACAAAGTTAAACAACGGCCGTATATGTTGTGATTGTGACAGCTCGGGCTTCCTACATGCGATGTTGTTCAAGTTGTGATATTTTTTTGCTGAAGGGCGGTCCAGACCAGTAACGCTTTGTAGGAAAAGTGACTTCTGACGTACAGGTAATTACCGATTAATAGTCCTCCAGTTAACAGAGCACCAGTGATTAGTTCGTACAAGCAAACGTTGAAGCAAACTTAAAGTTCGTGAACGCAAATACAGCAAATTGCTAACACGGTATCTTCAAATTGACTATTATCATAGTGAATAGATTTCGGCCAAGTATGTGTTTGATTTGACTGTGATAGATAGCATTGTCGGTTGATTGTGCGTTGGTATAAAATTATATCTCTAGTTACCTGTATGATTGTTTCTTCTACTTGTTTATGTTCTGCAGTGCATACTTGTGTTTTTGCTTGTGAGTTGTGACTGATGTTATTGCTGTTTTTGTCTTTGTATTTCCTGCAATGTCTGTCTCTCTATTTCTGTCTGTCTTCTGTTTTTGTGTTTCTTTTTATTCCTGTCGAGCGTTGTTGCCTTATTCTAAATAAATAAATGAAGTGTTTTGCCAGCCAACAAATTGACTTATAGTATAACTTGTTCCTCTTTAGCTAACAGGTTATTACTGGCCCGCCTAATGGGCCAGTATCGTTTTGCTAGCCGGTGTCTGTCGGTGTCTGTCGTCTGTAACGCTCTTACCTTAAAGGCGCGATATGACCTACATTGTGTTGAAAGATCCGTTAAACTCTAACCAACCAACCAACCGTCTGTAACGCTGCCGGCGGGCGGGCCGGCCGACGGGCGCGCGGACGGTCGGGCGGCCGACACTACGCGGCGGGCCAGTCGTGTTGCGTCCCGCTAGGGCGACACCTTGTGTTATATGCAAACATTCTGTGGCGCTTGGATATAGTCGAATCATAGACTAAGACAAATGGAAATGCAAATTACAATACCCAGCCGACTCGTTGCTGCAGACGTTTTAGTTGGCAATCATAAGAGAAGTGCTTGAAGCAAGCACACAGCGAGGGCGTGAAGCAGTGCGTGCAATAACAGATGACACCCTGAGGAAATTTTTGCTTCTTGGTGCGTGCATAAACAGCGGGCGTCATTTGAAAGTCACCTCTATTGCCGTTATACAGCACAGTGTCATCAATAACAACCTTGCATCCGCTGCAACTTCGCATCCATCAGACGTCTTCACCAACGCGGCAGTTACCGACTGATTTCCTACTACTGACTAAAAAACTACCCTCGATCAGAGATCGCGGTCACACCAAACCGCGTTAACCTTGACCTTTGACCTTCACCTTCAATTCCAGACGAGCTATAGTCATGATCCACACAAAAAAATCAAGCTCATAGGCCAGTCGGTTCAAAAGACATAGTGGAAACAAACGGGCGAACAGAAGACGGACTGACGGACACGCCTGATTGCAATTACCTTACAAATTATCGGTAACGAACAGTGCGGTGTTCCGAATGCTTCGACTGAAACTGATTATACCACGTGAGCCAAAATTATCGGTACCGTGCAACGCGATTTGTCTCGTCGTCGTACTAAAGTATTTCTTAGGCAATATTTCCATGATTGTTGGCATGCCAAATAACAGCTGACTGACACACATTCAGATGCAGAAAAAATAAATGATGGTCGACAGAGGCGTTACAACTTGGCTTCCTAACTGCATACGTACATAGGTATAAAATGTTAATACAAGCTGTCGCCCTAATTGGACGTATCACTACTGGCCCGCTGTCGCGTACTGCCCACTGATGAATTATGCTGCATATGCGCCGGTGTTACAGACGACAACGACAGACGCCAGCGACCGTTACTAGGTTGCCCCACCTACACTGTGTGTAGGCGGGCCAGTAACAAACGCAGATAACACTTAGTTTAAACAAGTTATGTGTTTATTTGTATTTTATTCCTAAAACGTTTGTATTCAGTTTGCGGTAACGCAATTTAGGCGTAATTAATTTTCAGTATCATGAAATCACGATACTTAAAACAAGGTGTCGCCCTAATGGGGCGTAACACTACTGGCTCGCCGTTGCGTGCTGCCTTCTGGTGAGTTACGTTGCATATGCGAGTGTTACAGACGACGACGCCAGACGCCAGCGACCGTTACTAGTCTGGCCCCTACACTATGTGTAGGCGGGCCAGTAATAGATATCGTTACAAAAACGGTGCCATGCAGACTGTGCTTTATGATGTTTCGTAGGAAGTAAAATGTTGTGTATAGAGACAGAATGGACAACGTTGCTACTTGGATATTCTGTTGTATCTGACTGCGACATTTTGTTGAGGTCGTGAACACGAAGGTCATTGTCTGGTTAGAAATAGCTTGAAAGGATCGGCTAGCTCACAGCGGACGCACATCAAAAGAGACTTCCTCGATCTTTTGTCATCAAACAGCGAGCGCTGGTCCATACAGACCACACACGCGAATGCTGTTCTCAACGAAGAACGAAAAGAGTAAGTCCAACTGCATGTGTGATTCGCCCTTAACTCTGTTGGCGATGTAACAATGCCTTTGTGCATGGTGATCGCGTGTCTACGAGACTACGACTGCTATTGCTTATATTTACAACAAATCACACGCAACATCAATGATATTTAGCACGGAGTACTGACCGGTAATTTTTATATGTTCAAAGAGCCTATCATGAAAATGCGCTACGGGGCAAAAACGGCGTTCATGTGTTCAACTAGGCCTATAACTCCGCCGAAAGTGATCCGACTTGGATGAAATCTGGAGCATGCGCTGGTCCTGGTAGATTTTGGGCGCGATCCGTGCAATAGCGACAGTTTGAGAGGCAGCCGAATTTTTTTTGTTAGGTAAATAACGCGCGATTTCACCGATTTCCTGTCGGACAGATTTCGCGACATTTGAACACAACAGCGTCGATTGGTGTCGCCGTGTTAACTTTCGAAACAGAATTTTGAAAATTTTACTTTAAGGGATCATTTTTTCAAAAAAGCTCACAAAATTTCCAGCATAGCATAACGTCGCGCTGGTAAAAAATCGACACATGCTTCGGATTTTCTATGCTCCTTTAAAATTGGACGTTATCGCTGACATAATATATTTTAAAGAAAAAGTAGATTAAATGACCTCGAACGTCATTCAAGGTTGTCGACAATGGTGCTATTAGATTCGATGAGTCATGCGTCACTTCCCGTTCTGTTGTAACCATGTCTCTATCTTGCACAGTTTACGAGATGTGACCAGTTGTTTATGAACTTATGAAGTAGTGCTTACGTCACCGCGAATAACCTTGAACAGTCCTTCCGGTCGAACACGACAGTAGAATTAGTAGCTCACGCACTAACGACAAAGAATTCAAAAGGAAACTACAGAAAACTCTCACTCTAGGTTGTACCGACTTGTTTAATACAAAGAACTTGACAAACAACCAACTACAGCAACAACACTTGGTACAGCGAGCATATTCCTCCCCACGCCACACTGAAATCGGCACAGTGTCGTTACCGCCTGCCTTTTCTGAATTGCGCCGAAACTGGTTTTCCCAACTTAAATTCACTTTAATTTCACTTTTCAATTAAACCGGCATCCATAGTGCATCCATAACCGACAAAATGCACATTTTTCTTAGTGATATTTCCTCATGTGGCCGTAAATTTGACCTATGACCTTGACCTTGACCTCCATGCTTGACCTAGAGAGTGTTAAGATGAACCAGCGTGCTCGGTGAGACTATTTCGTTCAAACGTTTTTGTCCGGCAACACATATAGACACGCCCACAGTGTCACATCGGACCTATTACTCTATCCGGACCACTACTGTGGTTGGTCGTTAATAAAACCGATGACCATGAGAAGTCCACTAAAAGATCGGAGAGTTAAGGGTTAAAGCAAGTGATGCTGTTAAGATGCAGGACTCGGCTAAGTCCCAGTCGCTGCAGCCGCAGCATCCACCTACGTCGCGCCGCGGGCGCCCGGCCGGGGCACGTCCTGTGGACTGTCGATCGAGTCTCTTATAACACCTTGGACTTCGCAGGAACCTCAAGAAACAAAGAGCTAGACTGTCGCAGTGGAAGTAGGCATTCAACGGCATTCACGCGGCATTCACAAGTTAACCCGCGGTTCGTATCGTCTGGTTTCCTTTCGTCGTCGAGTTGTAAAGATTATTATTGGCACTGATGGACAGTAGTTGATACTTTGTAGTCAATTAAGTACTTTTACTATACTTCTATGGAACTTGCCACAAATGTTTAACAAGTCTACTTTAATTAACTTAGTCTAGTTAGTAGTTTAACTAACTGTAGAAAGTAGTTAACTACTAATTAGTTTAACTATTAACAAGTAGTTGTGCAATTGACGGCATCTCGTTGAGAATATTCGGGTCAGGTTCGATAAGTAAGTAAATAAAAACGTTTATTAGCAGCAAAGTAAACACAAAATAAAATAAAAAAAACATACTGCTAAAAGGAATGAAATGTCAACAGAATGACAACTTACAACACCCCTAAAACTTACTGACGTAAAAATGTCGACAAATTACAACTATCAAGAAAACGCTTAAAACCGCTCACACTCGCAGTCAAAAGCAGAAGCCGGTAAGGAATTAACGATTGGGCCAAGAATGAGTTAGAGTAACAATTTACTGTGCGGTGTTTTATTGTTTTATAAGGCTAATACACATTGCTATACAACTTAACTAGATTTAAACGATCCACAGCAAACGAAGTATAAAACATTATTACTGGCCCGCCTACACACAGTGTAGGTGAGCCAGACTAGTTACAGTCACTGGAGTCTGTCGTCGTCTGTAACATCGGCGCATATGCAACGTAACTCACCAGGGGGCAGCACGCGACGGCGGGCCAGTAGTGTTACGTCCCGTTGGGACGATACATTGTTTTATACATAGTAACGAAGTCCTGCACCGTTTCGTCTGAGCTACTCGGTTTTTGATTTTGATTTTTATTTTGTCATTATTTTTCGTTACTGGGCCGTGCGCTAGATTAAGCTGGCCATCTCGTCAGTTTTTGAGCGCACGCACATCTACTGTATCGTATCATATCGTATCGTCACCTTTTAAAACGGCGCAACTCTGGAGAATCAGTATTCAGCACTTCGACTCGATTTGCATATTACAAACTGTGAAGGCCTCTTAAATGGTTCGGCTTGTTTCGTCTATGTAACTTAAAGGACCGCTTTAGCAGCTGACTGATTTGACCAGTGACCACCGGAACTATAGGCTTGTCTTTGTGGCTTTCAGTATTTCTTTGCTCGCCGTGCGTCTGTCGTCGTCTGTCGGCGTCTGTAACACTCCACGGCGCAACGTAACTCACCAGGGGCAGCACGCGGCGGGCCAGGAGTGTTACGTCCCGTCATGGCAACACCCTGTTTTATACAATATGTATTTCTTTCTATGGTTTTGTTTCTGATATGAAATTGTCAGATAAATGTTCAATAAGACATAGTAACACGGATATTCATAATTAATATTTCACAATAGAGGCGCATATAAAAATCGAATCTATTGCAGTAAAGAGCTAAGCAGCTAAAGTAGTTAACTACTTGAAGGTAGTTAAGTTATGTAATTTAATACCTTGGTTAAAATAGTTAACTATGTAGCTTAACTGCATTTGTTTACAATTAACTGTATTTAGTTAAAAACGATAAATAGAAATCAAAATGTTAAAAAGCATGAATAATGATAAAAATTTAAAAAAAACGATTATAGGCGTTGCATAAAAATGTTAGTCTACACATCTATTACGTTCAACTCCTATGCATTGGAGAATAGCCTAACTTTTCTTAGTACTAAGTAATTCGAAGTAATTAGCATTTCAAGCTGCAACGAACCACACATTTACACTATTATCTTTCCAAGGACATTATGCTGTCGCCTCGGTTTTTTACTTCACCCACGGGAGGCGTGCGAGCTATTGCAATGAGCATGTCTGTATGTCTGTCTGTTGGTCCGCTCGCATATCTCAAAAGCAACGGGTCCAATTAATCAATCAAATAGATTTCTTGAACACATTTCTCGTTTTGTTGCGTATATTTTCTTAAAATTATTATATAATACACACCAGATCAGTTTTCGTAGGGGCCTACTTCTCATATGGATAAGGTCTCGTCAAAATCGTCTGTCTTAAAAATGCTATTCTTGCGAAGTTCGCTTGTATGGAATGTCGGCGGCCACCCACTATACAATCGTGGTTAATTTGATAATGATTACAAGATAATCTACGTTCATTGCGTCAACGACGACGTCTAATTGCGTTAACTGTTAACTGCCGTGCATGCAGTGACAAATGCGACGCCGTGTTACATTAATGCATTCAATCAATCAAAACAGTTGATATTTTGAGTGTCGGCTATTCCGTCTCATCACCACCATAAACTCACCTTCTTCTCCTATAGTGATCTCTTGATCATGATCTGTTATGAGCCGATTTGCTGTTAGATTTAGTTTGAAATTAGATTAAAACTAGTTAAACCAAATTAAGTTTATTGCTAGTACAACATACAACCGAGAACGAAAACAGTGCAGAACGACAAGGCAAATAAATATGATTACTAACATGACTCAGATGCATAAAAGTTGAATAAAACTAATTAAACAATAAATAATGACATAAATTAGACAACAGCTTGGTATAGAGAATGCTAATATAAACGTTATTAAAACTGTATCTTTGATCTTTGCTTAGAACTTTAAATAGACGGTGATGAAGCAGTAGTGTCAGAGATTCATTCAAATATTTATGGCACTGTTGAACAAAAATTGCACCAGAAAGAGACAGTGCAAGAGACTTTGAAGGCTTCATTTGTTACCGTGTTTATGAATATTTTCATTAAGTGTCTACACCGTGAGTCCGAAAACTAGGCCAAATGTATTTTTTGCGATAACTGTGTCAAATGCTAAGCAATTTTAGTCAGTATTTCATTCTCGTCACCAGCCACTGATTAGGCTTTAACTGTTTAAACACTTTCCACCACTCGTTAACTGGGTGTTCGGACATAACCCCCCGGTCATAACCCCCTAGGTCATACCCCCGGTTGTGCGGAGGTGGGACAAACCCCCCTGGGACATAAACCCGCCTAGGTCACACCCCCACACTATAACAATTAACTGTATGTGGTATTATCTTACCTCGTATATTATGTATACATTTGAGATCACCATTTAGATTAATTTGAATTTACATTGATTACAATAACTACTTATGTGCTGCCGTCTGGTTACTTTACTGTCAAATATTATCATTACTCAAACAAAATCTACAGCATTTAAGTGAACGGATGCAACGACTGATCGAAGTGCTCTCGAACAACATGTTATGGTGCGACAGTTGTCCCACGGCCACTGGCATACGAGACCGACCGCGCTGATCGCATGCATGAGAGGCCGAACAGACAAACTGTGATCAATATGTCTTTTGACAAATCTAATGACTTTAATTATATGTTTGCAAATGATGATAATTTCCCGTAGATTTCGTCATAATCGGCTTTGATTGAATTGTAGTCGCAAAGTGTAGGCAGTAGCGAAAGCGTGCAACTGAAAACTGCGCGATAGGGCCTAATGTAGGCTCCTTCATCAGCGTATATTAATGAAACAAGAAAAAACTGCTGTGTGAAACAGCATCGTTTGCCGTTCTTAAAACTGAGAATTTGTCCCAAATGTTTACCAGTTGCCTTAATTTAAACCTGAAGCCGCTATTGGGAACTCAGAACACATTGTCGCGATATCCACGCCGGCATAGCCGCCGGCGTGGGTATGGCGTTCAGTCGCGTGTGTCTGTTTGTCTGTCTGTGTCTGTCTGTTTGTCCGCGCTCTGACAGGAAAACGGCTCCAGCTATCAACACCAAACTTGGTACACATGTACTCTATAGTAGTCGCTCGGCATGCATTGACCCATAGGTCAAGCGATCAAAGGCTAAGGTCACACGTGACAGTTACGAAAAGCGTCACGGTCGCATCTTTGCTATAGTGACAATGGACACCGCTGTGCTACCTGCGGCCGTTGCCGGCGTGGGTAAAGAAACTTCACAATAGGTGTAACGTTATAACGTCGTTAGCACGGTGATGTCTAGTTACTCTAATATTTCATTGGATCAAGAAGAATTAACAACAGTTTCAATTCCGTTAAAACTATAACGCGTCAAAACCAAATTTAGTAACTTCCTATTAACTGTTTAACAGAATAAACGTATTATTTAAAGTATATATGACGAAAGTGTTTTGTAATTTTGTCATTACGTGCGTCTGTACACACTCGTTATGGAGAAATAGTATTCTGTAGTGGAGTCTTTTTAGTCTCACCTGAATTAAGTGCTTTACATCAAGATCTCAGCAAGTGCTGTGGTTATGACGGTGGTACGAAGCAATTCTGATATTTCACTCTCATTCATGTTCTTTAATATTAATGTCAATGAAGTATGTGTTTGGATTATGGATTTAAGCTGTATCACTGAAGTTTTTTCCGGATGGGTGGTCTCCTTTTCTATGGGCGAATCCTGAACCGTGTTTAATACATGGTAGCTGACCTCTGTGGCTAACCTCACACCAAAACAACTTAATTTATTTACACACAATGGCGTAGCTACATGGGGTTTAGGCGGTTCATTGAACCGGGGCCCGACCTTCAAAGGGCCCCCAGCGACAATGGAAAACGCAAAGGAAAGGAAATGAAGAGTATTTATATAGCGCCATTTACTACGCATGCATAGCCTCAAAGCGGTCAGACATGGATCACACTGTTTTACCTGCATATTACACCATGCCATGCCTTTCCTTGGTAAGCGTTCACCAGATGGCGCCACCCCTAACTTGAGGTAGCAGACATCCACTGTTGCAGGCTTGCAGCTTACTACTCACCTATCGACCCTCGAAGAGGTAAAAGGCTGAGTTGGCCTGGTTGGTTGACCTACAGCGGGCTGTGCTGTTAGCAGGCCTCGGTGGTGCATCGAGGTGCATCGTTTCTTCTGAGCTACTCGGTTTTTATTTTTATTTTTCCTTATTTTTCGTTTCTGGGCCGTGCACTAGATTACGCTGGCCATCCCGTCAGCTTTTAATCGCACGTTAATCTACCGTATCGTATCGTATGATCGTATCGTATCTTATCGTATCGAGGGTCCCATCAGATTCTCGAATTGGGGCCCCAGCCGCCCCACAATAGAAAGCTGGAGACAAACAAGCGCTTATATAACCCATAGCATGAGCCGCGCCGTCACCGCATTTGGCTAAAAACCAGTATACGTCGTTTTGTTTGAGAGCTTGTTCATTTGTGCGGCTTGTTCAGGAAGAACGAAGGACGGTCGACATGCGGTGTCGTTTGCTTCTAGTCCTGCACCTTGTTGCCATCCTGTCCACGCGTCAGTCACGTCCGGCTGCGGCAGCAGGTGCTCCACGAACCCCGGACTCGATGTCA
>Ga0209780_1002511_pt1 | contig 13082 bp, 9 predicted proteins | sample WorMetexBAHAMAS2_FD_187384 | JGI IMG/M metagenome (GOLD analysis project Ga0209780, IMG submission 187384) | Marine gutless worms symbiont microbial communities from Max Planck institute for Marine Microbiology, Germany - Inanidrilus exumae... | ecosystem: Host-associated > Annelida > Digestive... | reverse complement strand
CTGCCGGCTGGCCGTGTGTATTGCCAAATGCAGTCAACTTTCACACGGCCGGCCGTGTGTTTAGCATAATTTTTGGTTTTTGGCTATACACACGGCCGGCCGTACATGGCCGGCCATGTGTATAGCCAAATGCAGTCAACTATCACACCTCCGGCCGTCTGAAAGTTGACTGCATTTGGCTATACACACGGCCGGCCATGTGTATAGCAGTATAGCATCGTTCTTCATTTTTTCTCGGGCTTTATGAGCTGTTACAGAGGTCACTTATCTGACGGCAGACTATGTGCTTTCTTAATTCGAGGATCTTCGGCCGATGTTTGAATTTGCTTGTTGAAAAAGCAGTGTGGATTACTGACAGGTTAGGTTGCAGGTTAGTATAGGTTAGGGTTATGTGTTAGAGCTGGTCCAGTAAGAATCAAGATCCACTGATCGTCAGATGCAAGGGCATAGCTATGGAATCCAGGGGTCCACATTTCTAGCTACGACTGAATTGGGGTCAAAATGCCCCAAACCAAAAGGCCCCCGGGACCAAACGACGCCCTCAAACCAAAGCTTGCCCAGCATAAAACACCCTATGGACAATACAAACCCCATAAGGTCAAAGATCAAGGTCACGAGGCACAAAGCACCAGTGTTTGTCTGTTTGTTTGTCTGTCTGTTTACTTCACGTAGAAATGGTCCACATATGTCCTCAAAACCCATTTATTTTGGGGTCCAAAGGTCAAGGTCACAAGGTACAAAAAAAGAGTACTGACGTGGGTTGTTAGACTTTTGTGAGCACTGGCTTCTTCTAACTGTATCTTCTATATGTAGGCCTATCTACTGATTGTGCTCTGAAAGCAGGTAACGAATAACCAAGGATGTTTTAACTGCAATCTGTCCAAGAACATTCACTGTTTATTTTCTTGCAGCATTGAAAGATCTTAGATTATGTGCGGTTGTAGTGTGAGTAGTTCATAAAGTTACTTAAGCTGCCGATGGCTTTGGATTTTCAACACATTCTATTTCCTTCCAAGGGTCATTTTGTCCATTGAGCATTTTGATTTGGGAGCATTCGTTTAATATTGGAGACGTTTTGCTTTAGGGGCATTTTGACCCAACATCCTACAACCAGAGTGATTTGTAAGATTTTAATTGCTATAGACTGATCTGTACTCCTTATGTCCTTTGCAGATAAAGATGGCAAACCGTCTATCCACAGGTTCTGCCCGACAGTCAGATGGTAACACTGTTGCACGAATACACCACTTCAAACTGGTATTACTCGGTGAGGCGTCTGTGGGCAAGTCAAGTCTTGTTCTGCGCTTTGTTAAGGATCAGTTTCGTGATTCTCTTGAGAGCACCATTGGAGGTAAGCTGTTGTAGTCATCGTTCTCAGCCCAGTTCTTAGCCGGTTGTGATAATGGTTTGTCTTATTCAGTGGGTCACTTTATCTTTTGCTAAAGCCAAAGTCTACGACCAGAAGTCTGTTTTAAGACCTAATTAATGCAAAACATGAAGTGACACTAAACTTTTGTCTGACCAAACTTACCACTTAAACCAAAGTTTAAGGCCAAAGTTTGGTCTTAAACCAAACTTAATCTGCGGAATCCGGTCTTAAACTAAATTGTTTTAATGTATCTAGATAGGCAATTATTATTACTAATCTCTTAGAGTTAAGAACACTTTAGTCTAAAACCAAATCAATTGATCTTTTGCTTAATCTGAACTCGGTCTAAAACCAGGTTTTAGCCATTCGGATTAAACTTTGGTTTTAGCGAAAGATAAAGTGACCCAGTGGGTCATGATGTGTGTCGTTGTGCGACATTTATTTGGCTGAATGCCTAAATGGATTTCGTTAGTTATTGATGCGAGGATTACACATGTCAGATACTTTGAATTAGCTGCGGATTTTTCTGCACACAGAAAGGGAGACCTCCCACTGATCATTCTCTCCCACCAATTTGTATCTTCCTTACATGAAACTGTCTTTTGATTCCCACTCATTCCATATTGCAGCACCAGTAATCTGGAATTCACTCCCTTCCTTCATTCACTCATCCCAGACCCGGTATTTATTCCGAAAGCATCTCAAAACTCATTTGGTTAAATCTCTTTTTACACCCCCCATTGTCTAACCCATCGATTCTGATTCATTTATATGCAAATGATTACGGGATCCAGATGTTGACTCCGAACAATTTAGGTGGGACCTGAAGACGTATCTGTTTGCTGGACATTCGTAGCGTTAGCGCATTAGAAGTGTACATGTAATTGCGCTTTACAAATCGACATTTACTTACTTACTTACGGCGCTGCATAAATGTTTACTTACTTATTTCCTTAATATGTCATTTAGTGTTTTATGTTCATTGTTGCAGCTGCGTTTCTGACACAGACAGTGTGTCTCGAGGATGCGACCATTAAGTTCGAAATCTGGGACACAGCGGGTCAAGAACGATACCACAGCCTTGCACCAATGTACTACCGCGGTGCTCAGGCTGCCATTATCGTATACGACGTCAGCAGTCGAGTATGACACAGCATGTGCTCTCTCTTTTACCGTCTGTCTGTCTGTATGTCTGTCTGTCTGTCACAGTTGTAGACAGGGATCTCGCCATATCTCAGAAACTGTACAAGATAGGGACCTCGACTTATCCTACATTGTGTCGGAAGGGAATTCAGATATCTCCAAAAATAAGGGCACTTCCCGCTAGAACTTTACTCAAACTCTGGACTCAGAAAATTTTGCAACTGCATGTCAATCATCTCAGGTGTTGTCAACTAGGTGAACGGTCAGTGTAATAAACTGCTGATGGTCGTCAGTCACCAGTGTATCACACTGACCATCGACATCTGTGTGCTGCATGGTGGGCGTGAGGCACTGCGTTGCATGGTCTGTCAGTGGCAGTGGAGACTTGTCTCCAAAGTTTCATCTCTGGCAAACAGTTGGAGGAAGAAAAATTTACAGCCTATTTTTTGGGGGGGATTTTTGGCCGGCTGATTGTATTTTTCGGCTGATATTCGGCCAGCCACAAATTTCTCGGCTGATTATGGCCCGCATTTTTTTCCGGCGGATTTCTGGCGTATCTCGGCTGAGATGACTGACATGATATATCAGCTGATAGGCCTATGTTTTCTGCAGCTTGGCTGCTTTATTCCAGTGTACCGGTTAACCCTGATTCAGGTGGAAAACGTCCATTAAAAATAATGCAGGTAGGCATGAACAGGTAGGAAGGTGTTGTTTATATGTATCCAGATGTCATATACACGTGCGCAAGTATGGGTGACGGAACTTCAGAAGCAGGAAGGTCCAGGCATCATTATAGCACTGGCCGGCAACAAGGCTGACTTGAATGACTTCAGAGCAGTAGAAGCTGATGTAACTATATTTCGTTTCTGTTTTGCCTATTGCCGAACCACGTCGTTTTATTCATAGGAATTTGTGAGTTTTGAGTGAACACTGGCAGATTAGTTTTATTAGAGTACTGATTTCTGTTGATCCAGTACTAGATTTTTCAACAAACATATTGCTTACTCAATCAGTTGCAACTTTGGTTAAGTAAATTGTTAAATATTTTGAACACACACGCACACCTATTAAAACGTTTATTATAAAAACAAGAACTGGCTTCAGTTGCTGTAAAAGTCGCAAATATTGAAATTTTATCTGTGATGCACGACAGTATGCAGTATGACCCGATCCAAGGTCAAGGTCAGAAGCCCTTCAAAGTTGGAGATACAGCCATTTTCAACAGCTATCTTCTCCGCCATTTACAATGGGAGCTGGCAACTGACCATGGATTCTTAAACTAGATTTGATCGGGCCAGATTTTTGATATTTGGCCTAGTTTTTGTGTCACGTGACTTTGAAGTTGGCAGAAACGTCATTTGTGAAGAGTTGACCATCAGTCCCATGCGGGGCTAATTGTTTTTTATATATCTCTGTTGTTTTCTGTGTTAATTTTTTGCCTTAATTTTTGGTTTGGTTTTCATTTGGTAGACTAAGACAGATATCCATGTGTGGATTTGGAGTTAAGATATCATATTCTGTTACAGACCATTTGGTAACTTTCCTTATCTGTCACATATCTCCTATAACATATGCTGAATCTGAGCCACTTGCCCGATACAAGAAGTCTGTAACGAGTATTGATTTTACCTATATTTTTACCTTACCTGTATTTTTCTTACCTGCAGGAAGCACGATTGTACGCCGATGAAAGCAGACTGCTGTTCTTAGAAACATCCGCCAAGACTGGTTCAAACGTAAACGAACTATTCCTATTGCTTGGTGAGTAACATGGCAAAAAGTTGATTTTTTTTACTTACTTACTTTTATTGATTGTATCGGTTTGAATGTAAACGTAGCTGGATAGTAGACTTTGTGACTGGAATATAAAGTGTATTTGTGATCAGGAAATGACCAATTTTAGTCTATAATGAGTGGTTTCAGTAGACACAGTTCTTTTTTATTGCATTTTATTGTTCTATATGTTGCTTATTGTATCTGTGTCTACAAATAAATATGTATGTATGTATGTATGTACATGATTGGTCTGGTATGGTATTGTCTGCCATTTATATCTGTAACACACCCACTTTTACACCTACTATACGGCCATTTCTAGGTATAACCAGGTTAGAGTCATCTGGAAGATTTCTGTGGAAACCTATTGCTATTGGTTTCTCTAGCAGTTTACTGGATGATCAGCTGAACTGGTATTTTTTACATGAATTATGCTTTTCTTCATGCGCAACCAAAATTGTCAAAGCTCTGGCAGAAAATCACAATTTTGGCCTCTGCCTCATAATGTTGTCCTTGGCCTCAACCTTTTTGCCTCAGCCTCGAGACCAAAATCTTGCCATCACTCTCGAGGCCAACATTTTGGTCTTGTTCTTGTTCTTCAGGCCAAAATGTTGGTTTCGATCTCGGGAGTTGATCTCGTTTAAGATCACTGTTTATAAGTAATAGTATGTGTATTTGTTTTATGTGTCCCATTACTGGCGTTGGAGAGCTCCTTCACCTGGGAGTTTAGACATGGAGAGCAAAGGGGTGGAGGGGCAGGTCAGGTACCGTGGGTGGGAGGTCCCCGGGATGCTTCTCTTGGGTTTTACCTAAGAGAAGTATTCCAAAGCCAGACCAACACAGAAAAGATATTATTCAACAACAGTCATTAGGCACTGATATGTTATAGTAACTGAAGAACAGCAATTACACAATTTAAATACCACTCTCTGAGTATTCGTTGCAGCACTGGTTGTCGAATGGTTTCGTTCTCTGTCTGAGCAGCAAGAAGATTGCCGAAGCAGGAGCTGACGTCGGGGTCGCAGCGTTCACGCGGAATCGAGTTGTCCGAATCAAACAGATCTAACGGCTGCTGTAACTGATCGAAATATTCTCTTCTGTTGTCACTGCCTGTCAGTGAAAATACGCCGCTACAAAGTCGTGCCGCATGTAACTGGCAGTAATAACATCAGATGCTTTCAGTATGTAAATATATTCTTGTACATGATGCCACGATTGAATGAGATAGCTGTCCTCAACATTTGTAGTACCGGTATTCCGCAAATATATACTGTACTGGCGATCGTATTTCGTTATTTCACGAGTCGTTTAGGTGAGCAGAGTAAAGTAACATGAATGAAATGTTACAGGTATCGCTATCTCATTTTTGTATTGCAAATTTGGCGTGTGCTTTATTATTACTGGCCCGCCTACACATAGTGTAGGGGGGAGACTAATGATGCTCTCTGGCGTCTGTCGTCGTCTGTAACACTCCACGGCGGGCCAGTAGAGTTTGGTACCGTTAGGTTGACACCTTGTTATTAACAGTAACAAGTGGTCAAAGAATTTTGACAAAAGTCCGCATTGCAGGGGGAGCGGATTTTTGGCGGGTGACAATGTAATGTGATGTTGGCTGTAGCAGTCCCCGTTTTCGTGCTGTTATTGAGGATTGAACGAACCCTTTGCTGCGTACACCACAGCAGAGACTCTGAGTGCTTTTCAATGGGCCAGACAACCCCTCAAAATTGCCCCTTCCCGTGGGCGATGTTAACCCCATCTAATACCTGGTTCCTTGGTCCCACAGGAGCTAGCCCTCACTCCCAAACGGCATCTCGATCTGTATGTGGCATTATTCTGATTGGTTTTGAGACCCGTTAGTATTATTTATCACCTCAGCAAAATTCACTGTCATATAATTTTTCATGCGCCGTAACGAGTACAAGCCAATGGATGATAAATATTAGCCCAGATCTGGACATGGTCAGCGTTACGTGACTCAGTCACCCGATGGACATATCATGTTCTGGTTTGTGTTGCCATTGTTCCATATATGCTATGATAATGGCCGCGTCTAGCGGTAAGCGTAATGCATCGGTCTGCAGTCCGTCTGTCTCTCCCATCTTTTTTCCCAAGCTTAAGATGGCGAGCAGTATCATTTTTCTAACGTTAATAGGGCACGCAGCGCATCCTCAACGTGCCTCACCAGGGGGCAGCACGCGACGCGGCCAGCATTCGTTTCCGTCGGAGTATTAAGAGACGGACATACTTGTTATGCTTGTATTGCGCTGTAAAATTGCAGTACAGTAGTCTTGTGAATTTTATATATACTCGGTGATGCAAAAAAACATTCCGCTGGCGCCTCCAGTTGAAAGGGGAAACAGATATTTCACAAGGTAGTGTAGCAACACATTTAAGGTGCAGAAAGGGTTTTTATGCCTTCGCCATCTGACCGTGTCAGCACAGGCATTATGTTTTCGGGCTGTCTGTCCGCTGCGTTCGTTCGTCTGTCCGGCTGTTCGTTCATTCGTTTAGGTAGATCTTATTAGCACGATATCTCATGAATGCCTGGAACAATTTTCATAAAACTGACAGGGAATATTCATTAGCCACTGTCAATGGCCTGATTAGGTTTTTTAGGTCAAAGGTCAAGGCCACAGCAGGCCGTCGAGGTGGCGAAGGCATCCACGTCGACGCTGGGACGTCAAAGTCCATCTTCTGTTTTTGTGGTTACATACAAAATCACTGCTGAGTCGTACGGTGAAAAAAATGAAAATCAAATTAGCAGTTATCAAGGTGGTGGGCAGCGGCCATTGCCAGTTATGACCACGTATAGTTTCTCTCTTTTTAACTTACAGTGACTAGTGGTCCGAATTTTTCGTGCCTCCCTGTAAGTATAAATATGAAAGTATCTATACATTATTTAATATACCTTTTGTTACTTTATACAGTTGTTCAACTTGATGTTGAATATATTTGTAGTGATGCAATATTGATGTTGTGTTAGCATCTTATGCATTCCCACAATTGCTGGATGATTTTTATATCTAGTTTCTTTTTCCGGCTAACTGTTGTGAGATTTTGTCAGCTTTATTAGACCATATACGGTGACTGAATTTTCACTTGCTTTGAAAGACGTTCGCTTTCTTCAGTTGCTGCGTAACGCATGTCTGATATTATAGGTTATGAATTGTACGTGCATTTATGCGTGGAAAATGAATATCATTGTGTTTTTAAGCTTCTACAGTACGAAAAGTAACGTTGTTTTGGCCTAAAATGTGGCTTATTACGGAAAATTTATTGAACTTTAATAGTCTAAATTATTATTACTATTGTTACACAGCTGTATATGATACTTTATCAGCGTCATTAATAATTACAGTTTAGGCATAAGCGTCGGAACCGGGGTTTCCGGGGGTTCGTGCCCCCACTTCAAAGTGGGGGCATGGCCCCCTTACTTTTGCATTAGTTATTGCGTTACCAACATTGTAACAAACAATTCTTTTTCAGATACTGGTACTTATATTAGTAATATTGTGAAAAAACCTTCAAGTGAGCCACCTCTCGGAGACATATGGGAGGGGGCATCGCATAAAGTGAGGGGGCACAACCCCAAACGTTTTTCCGGCGATTCGCGCCGGCAAACGGGCCCCCTCATATTGATTGGTTCCGACGCCACTGAGGTCAGGTGTTCACTTTACGCGGATATATATAAGTTGACAGTGACGTAATTTGTTCGTTCAATTGTTCTGACCTCCATGTTGTAGGGCAAGGAAATGCAAACATTTTGCACCATTTAGTCAGATCGCCTTAAGCTTTTCTTAAACTGACCGATTTTGGTCCGCCTAATGGGCCAGTATTGTTTTGTTGGCTAGCGTCTGTTGTCGTCGTCTGTAACGCTGCCAGCATGCGTGGACGGTCGGCGCACCGGCGGCCGAGCGCGTGGGCGGTCGGGCGGCTGACACTGCACGGCGGGCCAGTACAGTTAATCCCGTTCAGGGCGACACCTTGTATTTAAACAAAGTGACAAATCTTCACCAGTTAATTTGTTAAAGTACGACATCATGCCCTACAAGATGGAGATCGTATCGTGGCCATAGGTTACTTTGACCGTTGACGTCACTTCACCCTATGTATACATGTACATGTAGAGTATGGTATATTATCGCCGTGTGACTGATTCTATTATGTAATGTCAAATATTGCATAATATTTAGAGTTGTATTTGTCGCGGCATGAATAACGTAGTTTATGTTATATTCCACATCCCAACACATGTTAGGCCGCATTGCAGCGGACGGTAGATGCGGCCTATTGCTACAGACGCAGTAGCGTGGTCTGTCTGTGTCTGTCGCCCCGTACGGGCTTCTGTACTGCGCCCGGATTCACTTGTTGATTCTGCCGCTATGTAAAATAAGTCGTTTGCTTATTTACTTATTTACGGTAAAAACGCTATTTGGAAAAGGGGCATGAAGGCTGTGACGTTTTTGCGTTATGCCTATATTGCATTTGTGTGTAGATAGCTTCGATTTCGGTGATTTTTGTAGGCTTTACAAATGCTATTATTTTTAAGAAGACCAAATTATGGAGTTGTTTTGCTGCATGAATAAACTGTTGCACTCTTTTTGTACTACTTCTTGTAAATTTCTGGTAATTTTGCAGTTAATAATAACTTTTCTTCCCATAGACCACACGCATATTAATCACGCGTAGTCTACAGCGGCGTGATGGCTTGTACCCGCCACTGCAGACAGCGACCATCGCGGCAGCGATCAATGTGGACGTCTGTCCGTGAGCTCGCTGCACAGGCAGCCGCCACTCCGTTTGTCAGCGTGCGTGTGTCGCCACTCGCCAGGAAATTTCGCTTCCTTTAAAAATGTTTGTGTCGGTCTTCAGGCAGACCGTAGCATTGCCGCTGGCTGCGTACGTAACCAACGCTGGGTTTTCCCTACTGGAATGCCCAGCCGCACTGGTCATGCTGGGAACACCGAGTTTCCCTGTGTCACTTCCCCGCGTCTGCTGCGGCCGCCGTGAGATTAACCACGCGCGCCGGCTTTTCCGTGCGTGGACGTGGAGTTTTTCGCAGTCACGGGATAGACTGATGGACGGAGACCGTTGCTATCTGCTAGACGCACGCAGCCAGCGGCAATAACGTCGCGTGAGCCGGATTGACAGATGAGCGTCGGCCGTGAGGCCCCCAACAAACATGACAACAGTTTCGCATGATAGATGCGACATTTGCGTGTTGTACGTTTACTGTGGACAAAGAACAAAGTAGAATAATTGTGTATAAGAACAAAAAATCCTTACAACAGATGATGCAGCAGATCGAATCAAGTTGGCAGGAAGATGTCACCCGTGTGGCCGAGCTGTCTTTAGTAGTAATATTTGTATAACAAAAGAATCCATCTTGACCATAATAATAATAATAACTAAACAAGGCGACTTACGGCTAGCGCCGACCAGTCCCGTGCAAACTAAAATACAATTAAAATAAAAAATAATGAATTAAGCTATAAAATACGGTTAAAAATACAAATTAGTATACATAAAAGCAGGACAGTTATTGTTCAAGGACTAGACCATAGTGTTTACAGAATAAAAATGTTTTGAGATGCTTTTAAATGTCTCCAGTGTTGATGACTTCCTGATGTCAGGTGCAAGGACCATCAGTTCTCTTAGGTTATCTGCAACGATCCGGTGCTATGTCTCTTTTGTTTGTCGCCGGTTCGTCATGTTGAATATTTCGTGCTAATTGATTTGATATTTATGGACGGTTATGACAAACAGAATAATGTTTGCATGACTAAAACGTACTATAGGCCTACGGCAAGACTGATGCCTAGTACGATGCATGCGGGTGCAAAGGGCGGTTCGTTATTTTAGCGTTTGATCAAACTTTCTTTAGTGCAAAAAGTGCAAAAATCAAAAAAGCAGCGGTGTATTCAAAATTTAAAACTCAAGTGGCTCAATCGCCAACCGCAGTATTAAGCTGACCGCGGTATGCAGTAAGCGTAATGTAACGGTCTGGCGTCCGTCCGTCTGTCAGTCCCGTGTTTTTGTAACTTTAATAGAGCGCGCGGCGCATACTCAACGTGACTCACCAGGGGGCAGCACACAATCATGACTGAGAGCCATCTGCGTTTTGTTAGACGTTTGCACGTTTTGTGTGCACATTTTACAAAATACACGATAGCAGCATCACCATACTGCCTATATTGACTGTTTTATTGCATTTTTACCGCGCAACGCTGTACTAGCACAGTGTATAGTACGGCCTGCGTCCGTCTGTCACAAGCAGTTTTCTGTCACGTATGCGAGTAGATCACCTCGAAAATAACTCATACAGAGTAACAAAACGTTGTAGGTTGTTAACATTGTTTGCACGTTCTTTAACTTGGTCGGTCTTTAATAATCAGTTAGTTTTGCATGATATGCAGGTTCGTTGGTTGGTTGGTTAGAGTTTAACGGCGCTTTCAACACAATGTAGGTCATATTGTACCTTTAATGTAGAATTATATTATAAACATTAACATTTAATGAGTATTAATTCTTGAGGAAAGATAAGTCAACGAGTTCGTCCACATTTAGAACAATAATTTTCATAATGTTTCACACATAAATTAACAACTGAACATAACCTCATGAGTCTACGAACAAGCACACAAATCGTGAGCGTGCTGGCCGTGCTGCACTGTATTAACATTCTAACGCGCACTAACTGTAACCAAGCACAGGTCAATAAAAATATTAGAAAACTAGATAAAATGCTAAGACATAACCTTACAAATGTAGATGCTTAAAATAAAAAATACACTTGAGCGAAATGCGTAATGTCAACAAAGCAAACGGGTGTACTAACTTAATAACGCATGGAAGCAGAAAAAAAGCTAAAGAAAAGAATAAATAAATGCCAATCTCTTGGCTAAGCACTGTAGAACTAAATCGAACACAACAAAAGAACAATATGCATCCATATACTACAACATACAATAAACTAAAACCAGGTTTGGTCACCTTCTAAATAATAATAATAATAATAATAATAACGTGTGCATGTAATACAGACATAAATCTGCATGCTACTAAAACAAACAAAATATAACTATAAACACGATTATGACAAACAATCCCGGCTGTCTGCTTGAATAAGTGAGTCCCAAAGGCTGTAAACTGCAAATCTTAACAATAATGAACACCAAGACACTGAACAAGTTGACAGCCAAAATGACACACTTCACGTATAAATTCAATATCTAACGAAACTACCCATATACATATTACACAAGTACGCCAGTCTTCCGGGGTGGACGTATATCCACACATGCCAACCTACGTCCACACGCCGCGCGCGTGGCCAGCACGCTCACTGAACTATAAATAGAACGTCACTCTGACTTCAAGTTCAGTCAGCCTAGGCCTGCAGGCTAGGCTAGGCTCCATCCAGTTCTATTTATAGTTCAATACGCGCGCTGGCCAATTTGCCGGCCGATTTTGGGCTTCTGGGGGAGCAATGTTCCCCAAAATGTGAGATTCCCTGCCCAGGACGCCGATGAACCATCGTGCAAAATTTGACGCCGCTAGCTTTATCCTCGGCAGAGAAATCTTCCACAGTACAAACATAAACACAAAATTACAAAAAAAACGAACAAACAGTAACCGATATATCCACACCTTGCCTATCGACATGTGTGGATAATAAGAACAGTAGTATTAGTGTACAAGTTATTCTAAAGCTAAATAAATGTAGATCACATACTGACTACCAAAATAATTGAAGACTTCTATGCAAGAACCAAAAATATCAGAAATCAAACAAAAAGGTGTAGGGAATTTAGATCGGAAGCGTGACGCAAAATAAGGATCACAGTACAAGAACAAATGAACCAATGACTGGTTTTTGCTATACATATGCTCGCTCAATGTACTTTGTGGTCTTTGTCAAATACAGCACAAATAAAATAAATAAATGCATTTTAATTATCGCTCATTCGATCATTAATTTACCTGTAGCCTTTTACATGCACTACTTACAGTTTCATTGCTATAATCTACTAGTCTCTTAATTATTATAGTTCCTAGATTTGTTTTACAATTTCTGGTGCTTTATAAATATGTGTATGTTTGCTGGTTACAATTTCACGGCACTTTCAGCACAAATAAGGTAATATTTCATCTTTAAGATTACAATGTATAATACAAACTGATATTTGTGACTATAACATTTTGGCAAGTTCGGTGATGAAACAATTTATCGATGTTAATGTGAGAATAGTATGATGTCACGCATATGTACTACGAACTGACAGGCCTCAGCGCTGATGGCAACATGCCCCACAATGAAGAAAGAACTACTATGAACTGCATACAATTGACACAATAGTAAACACTATTGTCAAAAATATATACAAATAAAAATGTACAATTGCAGATAAAAAACTGTCATTACCTGATGTAACAAAATGCAATCATCTTTAAATATGCAAGTTTTTACACAACGACAGGAGTGAAAATGTATTTACAAGTACCAGCCATTTGATTCATTTAAATATCACAGACACCGCAGCACAGAAATTATTTGCCTGCAAGAGAGAATTCTAATGCTGAATCTAAACAAACACACAAAAACGAAATCTAAACCTTAACCAACATGCAAATTTCAGAACAGAACTGTTCACGTTTGCGTGTGTGTCATTGTGTACAACAGTCGTACACAATACAGCACAGAAAAGTTCTGATTAGTTTCGCTCTTATCCTCCAGACAATCACCAATATCGCTACGATTACAGTAATAGCTCTGATGCTGTTTATTGAAGGG
>Ga0209780_1002510_pt1 | contig 13089 bp, 6 predicted proteins | sample WorMetexBAHAMAS2_FD_187384 | JGI IMG/M metagenome (GOLD analysis project Ga0209780, IMG submission 187384) | Marine gutless worms symbiont microbial communities from Max Planck institute for Marine Microbiology, Germany - Inanidrilus exumae... | ecosystem: Host-associated > Annelida > Digestive... | reverse complement strand
CCAGAATAAATCTTAACTAAGCAATACAGATAACACAATAATAACACAAAACAAACTAAACCCAGGTTCGGTCGCCTCCTACGACCTCTCGCCTGGAAACGGAGTGGGACGATTCTGGTAGAAAGGATCGGATGGACAATAGAGGAAAATAGGTAAAGTGAATGAGAAAAGGAAAAAGAGAAAAAGTAATAAAGAGCAAAAGATGAGGAAGTGAATGGACAAGGGAGCAGCAAAGGCGGAAGGGGGTACCCCGGCCCCACGCGGGGTATACAGCAGAGCCATATCAGCCGCAGCAGCATATATGCCTACCGACTTACATTCTTATTCTAGGTGCAGATGGCTACAGAAAATCGACGTGCGGACACTGCAAGTTGGTTGGTTGGGGTTTAACGGTGCTTTTAATACATTCAGGACATATCGGGCATTTAATGTAGAACAACTATATTGTAAATATCAAAATTTAATATGTATTAATTCTTTGGAGTAAGATAATCGCAGCCACAGCATGCTATAATTGACACAGTTGCTTGAAAAATGTCCGATGCATGTATAATAAACAAGCACAGCTTGCTAACGAGATTACGGTAATTACGTGATTACAGCAGCAAAAGTGAACTACAAGCGATAGGGAATGTAACAATAGTTCGACTTCGACAAGATGAACATTTTGTGTTCCAGTGTATGCCACGAGCGTGAATACAACTAACTGAACGTCTGCGCATACAGATCCAAGCACTTGAGTGCCGTATTAATTACAAACGACGGCAAAACAACAGAACGTCCCATCTCGTACTGGTTGGACACCGTACATGTTCTGCCGCCAGGAGGCTCTGTAAATTTGAGGGAAAATCCACCCCGAGGTAAACCTTATAACGAATCCCCAAACTTTAACAGTTAGCCGATCATGTTACTCCCAAAACGCTGGAACTTTAGTTAAAAAATCGCGCGAGGAATATGCCCTGCGACACGTTTATATTCTAAAATTGGGTAAAATTTACAGCTTTTTAGTCCCACACCACTATCCCTGCTGCGATGGGGTGAAATCTGGCGTAGAGCCAACCTTCATGTCACATTTGACCTCCACTGGCGCAACTTGCGGACCTTCGGTATAAAAGAACTCAAAATCACCCAGTGAATAATCTAAATACTGGCGTATGTCCTGCTGGTATCCTGCCGATAAAAAAACAAACATCAAACTTTCTCCTTTCCCCCGGGCGGCGCACAAACTCTCTTGACTTGGCAAGGCGATACAGGAGGTCCGTATCAGAACTCGGGAACCCCTTGTGCAAATCTCCCCAAATATGGATCATTAACTGATCATGAAACTACCCACAAACGACGAAAATATCACGTAAACGTCGCGAGGTGTAGGGCTTATGCCTCGTGTGGCGTTTATTTTCCGTAACTGTTTAAAACTTTGTTTTCGGGGTCCCACACCCGACCAATGGGGTAAAGTTGGACGCCTTCACGCCAAATTTCTCCCAATCGGCGCAAAGTGCCGCCCCTGTGGACGAAAAACCTCAAAATCGCCCTCTAAGTAATCTAAATACTGGCGTGTGTCCTGCCGTCATCCTGCCAAGAATAACACAGAAAGTCATCAAAACACTGTGAAATGATTTTGAAATAACAAATCACAACTGACACATGCGGTCCAGTGATCGCTATGCCTATTGACATTGCTCAACAAGCTATACAAAACGTAAACATTAACACGAATCCACCAATCAGGCAACGTGTTTTTGCAAATGTGCTCTAAGCATCAACAAAATGTGACTGAACTATATAAACGAAAAAATTGTTTTGTAAAACAGAAACAGCAAAGATACGTACGACAGTGACGCACAAAACACCAACAACTGTTTAACAGTTTCAGACCAAATTGAATTGAATTCACTCACTTTCGTTTCCTTTGCCAACAAAAGTAACTGAGAACAGAATTAAACATCACTTCGGATACAACAGGCCACGACGCCGGTAACATTACTATCCACTGATTAGCCAGTGGTTAAGCTGTAAAGTTCATACTACTGCCAAAAAGTATCAGTCATCACAACATCAACAAGGCAATCGTAGATATCAGACTTCACCTGCGGTGTGCACTCTTTACCGCCGATACTAATCACAACACTTGCGCACCCTTAGGGGTGTCTACAAGGTGATAAATGCAACCTTTGTTTTATGCAATGCTTCAGGTAACCATAGGGGCCATGGCAAACCTTTCAACAAGAATTTTTCAACTTTGGTATATTTGCAGTTGGACCACTATAATTCTCAGAGGCTCTATTCTCCCTAAACTTTATACACTTCCTTAACGTAAGTCCCAAAGGCCATTAACGCTAAATTAACTTCACTTTCCTATGTCCATGCATTAAAGTCAGTGGTATATTTGTTTCTCCGCCAACGTTCACTATCACCATAGTAACAGTAGCTACGAAGACGTGAGTTTGGTAATTCTTCCGATTAATAGTCAAATTTATATGTTCCTCTTTTACTTCAGTTTGTGAGTAATTTCAAAATAGTCAAAATTATGCCTTTAATAATAGGAAATTGAGTTCTGTCCAACTTTATGGCAAATAATTAAATTTAAGCGAAATCGTATCAGATTATATAGCAAAATTCATACCGCTATATGGCCCATTATAAAAAAAAATAATATGATGTCATCCACAAAACATAACGATTCGCAATGACACTAGAGAAGGACTGAGCCATGGCCACCATAGGCAACATGCACAAAGAATTTGGTAAAGATCGCGCGTGTGGTTCCGGAGATATCCTCGCGGGCATACAGACACACACACACACACACACACACACACACACACACACACACACAGACGTACTCATCACAATACTTCGCAACCACTCCCGCGGGTAAAGGAAAAATCCTGAAACTAAATTTCCTAGGCTTCTCCTGGCTGGCCATTGTTCCTAACCATTTGCACTACGCAATTCCCGGACTTTTCCCGCTTTCTCAGGTGACGGTTAACCCTGACTTTACAGAATATTTATAATAACTAATTACACAATGCCTCAATTCAGCACTCATTTAAACACATTTGCTACTTTCACGAGTTTGTTATGTATAAATTATGTGCAAAGTACACGGTAAAAATGCATGTAAAATGAGACAACAACTGAACTACATCTACAGTGCCAGTCAATACACATGAAGATTCCACATCACAAGAAAGCAACCAGTCTACAGCAGCGTGTCGTGTCCACACTGCAACCAGTTAATGACTAATGGTGCCACACAGAAAGCACACCAACATGCTCATTACACTGCCCAGGTACAAGCAACAAGACAAGACGATTGCACAAAAAGCTCTGCTACCGCAGAGGGACTGCATGATGCGTTATGTTAGTAAATTCTTCGCTATGTTTCACGAATTACAAGAGTTAGAAGCATTTCAAACAGCAAAAGTGACCTTCAAGGTCATTGGCCATGGTGCCGTTCAATGGGCCACATATGATTTCCTGTTAGTGTTCTACTGCGACTAATTCTCTATGTTGCACCGTTAACGAGATATCATCACTTATTTCCCAAAATGTAAGAGGTCATATGACTCTGAACACATCCCTTATGGGGGTAATATAGCATGCATGCACTAGTACTCCTCTGTATCAGTCAGCACACAAAACTTGAAGTGCCTAGCTTTACCAATTCCAAAGACATGACTGGGGCAAAATTTAAAAAACGGGTCACACTACCCTAACCACGCCCATTAGGGCATAATCTGTCATCGCTAGGCTAGCACTTGATGCATTCTACCTGCATACAAAATTTGGCGACGCTCGCTTCAGCCAGTATGGAGATATGATTGTTGGAGTCAAAATTAAAAATCGGTCATGTGATTCTGAACACGCCCCCTTTAGGGGTGGTTTGTCATCCGTTTGCTAAAATATGATATAGTCTATTTGTGTATAAAATTTAAGGGCTCTTGCGTCAGCCGTTCCAGAGATATCATTGGGGGCCAAAAATTTACAAGTCTCCGCTGCCACTGACAGACCCACATGATGCAAAGGCTCAGCACATGCTAAATACGCATTCCGTATCGCATCATATGGTAATTAAACCATTTCTTCTATTCGGCCTAGCTGCTGAATAGGTGATCAGGCATTCCAGAGATATGGATGGTGCCTACCAAAAGTCAAATGGTTCACATGACCTAACTACACCCCTAAGAGGGACAGTTTGCCATCCGTGGGCTAGCACTTGCTACTGTCAACGTATATTGGTCGAAAATCGCTGATCTGAACCTAAACCCCTCTATATGGCGCCCCCACTGGCAGTGACCCAGTTGGAATTTCGCCGAGATCTTTGGCACCAGAAAACTATAGTTCCTGGGCTATCGTATGACGTATTTTGCGTGATCCTAGGTTTAGCCATCTTAGTAGAGCACCGACTTGTGACAGACAGACAGAAGGACACAAGATGACAGCAAGTACCACGCTAGCATAGCGTCGCGCGGTAAAAATGGGTCACGTGACCCTAACCACGCCCCTTTTAAGGATTTGTCATCCATTTATTAGGACTTAATATAGCCTACTTGTGTATGTACAACACTGGACAACTCTAGCTTCAGCCGTTCCAAAGATGTCGTTGCTGCCAAACAAAATTTAAATGGTCCACATGACCTGACCACGCATATTTCAGGAATTGTTTGACATCCGTGGGCTAGCACTTGCTACGATCGACCTATCAGCCAAATTTGAAGTTCATAACTCCACCCACCATGAAGGTATGGAAGTCGATACAAAATATCGACAATGGGGTGGTTTGGGATAATTAGGGGTCATTCAAGGTCACTGGAAATAGCACCATTCGATAGAGCGCATTCGCCTTCCATAGCAAGTATGTCCGTATCTTTCACTGTTTCTGAGATATATTGATATATTGGTCAAAACTCGCTGATTGTAATGTACCCACCTCTACTTGGTGCCCCCGTTGGGAGTGACCCCAATACCATTAGTATTTTGCAGAGGTCTTTGGCATCAGAGAACTGGAGTCCCTGAGCTACTGTATGGCGTTGTTTGCATGATCCTACGTTTAGCCATTTTGGTTTCTGGTACAATACTGGTATATGACAGATGGACGGATACACGACAGCATATACTGCACTAGCATGGCATTGTGCAGTAAAAACCACTCAAAGACACAGGAAATTCCACCTGACAAGACAGCATAAAATCTCAGCTTCTGTATAACACAAAAGGTTAACTAATGATTAAACTGCCTATTTGTCTGTGTGAGAGGCACGTATATCCCAAACGTTTTTCCACAAGAGAACCTATAAGGAATGGTATTCTTAATGGTCCATTGTCGAACCAACAGCATCAAAGCACTAAGTGACAGAACAAGAGAGAGAACTAACAACAGTTCACACAGTATCACGCATATTACTACTACAAATATTACAACAAGTACATGTTCTGTAGTGCTGGAAACATCGCACTGAAAGCATTACATCAAATTCTCACACGACGTAAATAAAATGAGAAACCAGCTGAAAACTGCACACAAAAATCTCTACCAAAAGTATCAAACTTAACGACACCAAACCAAACCAAACATCACCGCATGAATTCTGAGCAATAAAAACACGCTGAGAGCTTAGTAACAAACACACAGATGGCTAGACACTGCACAGTCAGTGGCAGGATTCCACGACCACCAGTAGCTTCTCTGACAATCTCATCTGCCATGCACATCAACTGTGGACAACTGAGCAACATCAAGTCATCATTTGCACAGAGCACACCCATGATGTATAACAATAGTGCTACTGTATAGCATCACATCCTCAAAGTACTCGAAAAACAGCCAGTGCGGACACGCATTGTGTACTGAGAAATCTCTCGCTATAGTGTCACGGTTCTAAACTGACTCACTAGAAGCCGAGATAAGCTTGTTGTGAAAAATGCATTTCATATATATAGGGTGTGGCAAAATGAATAAGATTCCTTGTGATAAATCAACATTTTATAAATAGTTTTCAGCTATTTTAATGTAACTTCCTGTTAGAAGAACAAAACCACATTCTCTGTGAGTCTCATGATTTAACTTAAACCAACAGTTACAGCAGCATAAAATTTAACAAGTGGTCAAACAATCTGGACAAAAGGCCGCACTGCATGTCATGCCGTTATTAAGGACTGAATGATCCCTTTTACTGCATGCCATTATTGACAAATGAATCATCCCTTTTGCTGCGTACACCACAGCAGAGACTCCCAATGCTTTTCAATTGGCCAGACAACCCCCAAAATTGCCCCTTCCTATGGGGATCTCGACCATATCTAATACATGTTTCCTTTCGACCATGCGAGTTAGCCCCAAAACTGCATCACCACAGGTTCCACTGTTTTTCCACACTCACAAACATGACACTTACCCAACAGACAGACGGACCACACTAACCTGGGGTGCATGTACTCCCAGGAGGTGCATCAGGCATTTTCTGGGGTGCATCAATAGCAACCAATGAACCACGACGACACCAACAAAAGACTGCATTCTCAGGCCTTTTGACGATCAAAATTAAACACAGAAGCAGTCTTGATGCTAACGATAACATGCATGTATAATACTGCATTTTAATCTCCTTGTAAGTCTAAAACAACACCAGCCTGTCCACTAATTGAGAATTCAAATAAGTTAGTTAGTTGGAAATAACGTGAATAAATGGTGGCTGCTTATCAAGTTACATATTATGTCACAGCAATATAATTTTTGGTTTATTTTGAAGGACTGCATGTGGAAATATCAAATCTCAATGAGATTTAAAAAGTTATGAAAACGATGTTGCGTGATTTTTACAACAACATTTTACATTTAACAACAACGGCAGTAAGTAAGAGTAATCACACTGTCTAGAATAATGTGACAGCAAACACGAAAATTGTTATGTCCAAACTCCTGACAATAGCAGCAAATGAAGCTCAGAAACAAGTTCACCACACAATTTGTGAAAAGCAAAAAAACTTCAAAACCAATGTGTATTGCAGGCAATGTGTAAAAATCTCTTGGTTGTATATTTTGTTAATATCTAGTCTAGCTTTACCTCAATCAGATTACTGAAACATATTATTGTAGCAAAAAGTAAAAGTAAAATGGCAAAAAAACACAAAAAAGAAAATATGACATTTTTGGAAAAGGTGAATAGTTGGCCGGAAATAAAACTGCTGAAGAAAATTACAATGGTAATATCCATGGAGGGTCTGCAAGTCTGCATAAATAACAAGAATCCACAACATGGTAAACATGACATGAAATGACGAATAACAAAGAGTATCAAAACTTCATTCATAATTTTAGACGACAACAAGACACAGAAATAGAAAAAAATGATAACAAACTAAAACAAAAGTTATTAAAATGACATAACAAACTGTCAAATAACTGCCAAGCATCACAAGCAGTTGCAGTAAACACAGCTGAAAACAGTGACAGTGTTAACTATAAGTATCTTAGTAACTAGAAGAAGCCAGCACTCACAACAGTGCCATGACCCATGCTGACAATGTTATCGCCACTGACTGACAACGTTATTGCCACTGGCTGACTGCAAAAAACTCAATGCACCAACAACTGGCAGTCGGCAGCATCAGCCACATGGAAGTGACACCGGGAAAACCCGGTGTCGCTGTTCCCGGTGTCGCTAGCGTGGCTTGTGTGGCAGGGCACTGCAGCGGGGAAAAACTAGCACAGCTTATGTATGCAGCAAACGGCAACATTGTGTTCCATTTGAAGACCAACACAGTTTTTGTGCCTTATAACCTTGAGCTTCGGCCTTTTGACCCAAAGTAAATGAGTTTCCAGGACTCATCGAGGAACATTTGTACATCAAGTTTGGTGATCCTAGCTGCATCAGTTTTTAACATATCGTGCTGATAAACAGACAGACAAATACCTGACGGTGAAAACCCTACTCCATGGTTGCCGCCAGCACAGGTAACTGTATGTGACAATGATACTGTAAAACATATATCAATCAAAAGTTGGAATAATCATCCGGCTTTGAATGCAGTAAATAAAAATGCCAGAGATGTTTGAGGTTGTAATTAAAACTTCACCAGTTGCTTGTGCCAGACATTAAGTAAATCACTACTGGGAATGAAACTTTGATCCTATAGCATGTGACAAATATAATAAAAATCCTTCTGAACTGTTATTGGTACTGAGGAACGAATTCATACATATATTATACTACAGGGCAGTCTTTTTGTGACACCCTGTAGTGGAAAGGCAGAGATGCTGAGTGGTGCATGTCAGATGTCGAACGTGCCGGAGTGTGTGTGAAACAAGTCATAGAAGAGCAAATACTGCTGAGTGTTGAGCGGCAAATGCAACTCGACCAGCTTGCTAGCAACGTGTCTGCCAAGCAGACGTCGAACATGCAGCCGTGACAGATGGCCGAGTCTCGCAGGACTCGATGACTTGACGGTGATCACTTGCCGCAGGTAGGCTGCACGATCATGAGGGAGAGTCACTAACGGCGGCGAGGCACCGACACCCGGATCCAACCAGGATGTTACTGGCGATGTCTCACATCCGGCATGGATCAGCAGTTCGGCCACGTCCCACGCACGTGACAAAATGGCAAACTGCAGCGGCAAGCAGGTCAGCTGACAACCGTCGTCACACACCAGGGCTGTCCCGGCATCATCAGACTCCGACCCGGATGAGACGCTCATCAGCTGCATGTGACGAGGCACCGACACCAGCCCAGCAAGGTTGATGTCTGCCCCGGCGTCGAGGAGGTGGCGCAGCATCCGCACACTGTTCAGGGAAATGGCAATTAGGAGTGGAGTGCTGGCCGGCACGGAGTCACCACCATGTGTCAGTGATGAGGACATCGCATCAGGGTCGGCGCGACCTTCTGCCAGCAGTAGGTGCACAATGGGCGCTGCGCACGCCCGCACCGCCACATGCAGGGCGCGCCAGCCATCAGGAGTTGCCAAATCTGGGTCTGCCCCGGCATCCAACAGCACCTCTGCCACGTCAAGGTGTCGTGCGGCACAGGCCACCATCAGCGGAGTCGCGCCGAGGTCCGCATGTCTGTTCACCGGGACTACGCCTCGCTCCAGGATGGCGGTGGAAAGAGCTCGTCGACCGGCGCAGGCGGCCCAGTGCAGTGCCGTCAAGCCATCACCATCCACCGCAGTCACGTCGGCTCTGACATCCATGAGGAACCAGGCCGCCATCTCATCATGTCCGCATGCCAGCACAAACGGCGTTCGACCCTGGGCGTCACGACATTCCATCTCAGCACCGAGCTTCTCCATCAGCACTTTGGTGTTGTCCAGCCGGCGACTGCGGATTGATTTGAACAGCGCAGCATTGTACTTGCCCTGCAGGTCATCAGCGGAGTACTTGTGCACACATGGGTGTCGAGCTACCATCATTTCCAGCACGTCTGGTCGTCCTTCCTGGACTATGTACATAAATGGACTGTCATCAAAGCCATGGCGGCCATACTGGCCCTCGAACGGGTCGAGGTGGAGTTCAGTCAGAAGGACTGCCACTTCGGCTGGGTCGGCAGCGTTCCAGTCCTCGTTCTCCACCGGCACGTCCATGCCGTGACACAGCCGCACAAACTCCGGGTCACACGGCGGCGCCAGAGCGACACTCATCTTGGCGATCTCCGTGGTGCAGCCGGCGTCGCGCAGCACCGCCATGCTCGCCGAGTGGTGTGCCCGCATCGCATGCACAAATGCAGTGTCACCATTCTCATCCTCCGTGTCTGCATCAGCACCAGCCGACAGCAGCACCTACTCACACAACACAGCTACAATTCCACAGTAACTTCTTCCCCCAAAAGATTCAACTGATCACGAATTTCAGCCATAAAATATAACAAAAACCAGTTTTGACAGTTACATCATTTTGAAAAATTAACTACATTGTTTTGTCTTTCGGCAAAACAGCACGTCGGTGCATTGTGTGTGCAACACAGTCCAACTGCTGCAGTGCAAATTCTCGACGTTCTCCTGAGCCACAGCCCACCTGACAGCCCAGAGTTGATTCCCATTAATTACAAGATTTAGGGAGTCATAGAGCAGAAGAGTGTGATTGTGAATCAACAAGGTTGAAGAAATCAAGCAACGACTGGTTAAAGTCTGGCAAAGCAGTAATACAGCATTTGAGTAAAAAAAGATGCAATTTCTATGTGCCTGTGTTTTGCCAGGTAGTGCAGAAGCATTAGTGAAGTGGGAAAATTACATATCTTTTGACTGCTTACATTCTCAGTGAAATTTCTGCGGAAAATCATCAAAATCGGTTCGTGTTGGTCAAAGTTATAGCAAGCCAAATGTGTGAAGTATTTTGAGACACAGTGAACTAGTAGTAAATAACATCATAGGCTGATTGCAGTTCATACACAGAGAACATTAAAACATGGAAAGTAATAAAAATCATCATCATCATCATCATTTTTATTGTGAATGTTATAAATGTTGTGCTTATGATGAGACACAAGAAGACGGACCTTGATGCAGCCAACGGAGCCGACCTTGGCAGCCTGCAGTAGAGCTCTGTTGAGTCCTGGCTTATACAGTGGTGTCCACTGTAGCACCTGCTTCAGCAGCTCCACAACATCAAGTTGCACATTCCTCGACACACTGTGATAGCAACATCACATCACTCAACCGAGCTAAACAGTGAACAAAATGCAGTTAGAAAACATGAACTGGCTGGCCACATACTAGTACTGGAGTGCTAAGTCGGTTCAAGTCTGAGTGACTTGGCCGACTGCTCACTCACACTGCTGGTAGTCTATGTCAACTCAGCTTCTCATCTCATCAATTAACAACAGCTTCTGCTGAAAAGAAAATGCAAGTGTCACACTTTTTGGTCATGGATGAAGTGTACGTGAGTGACAGCTAAAGCCAGGCAGGTAAAGCTGATTGATCCTTCACAGAATGTCACACCTGAGGTGCCATGAAGTGACGTAATGCCAAGTCAGTAAGCAGCACACACAATTGTTACATACTTATACACACATGGCCATTACTTGAGAACAACAACACTGTTATCTGGTCACCTCACCTTAAAGGAGATGTTCATACCATCGAGAATGTTCAAAGACATTTTACCAAGTGATTATCTGGCTGTAGTAATTTAACCTATGCGGAACGTAGAAGTAGAACTAAGTTATGCCTACCCACCTTGGAGCTTTGTAGAATATATAGTGATTTGATCACATGCTAAAAATTGTATTTGGTATGGTTAAATTGGAAATAGGTTATTTGTTCACTTTCAACATTAACATTTCTACTCGTGTCATCCATACAAGTTGTATTGTGTATGTACACCATAACCGTTTAAATGTCCGAAAACTTTTTTTATTTTGTGTGCCGTGTCCCTATCTTGTGCCGTTCTTCAGATAGTATCAGCTATATCCCACAATTTAAAGAGATCACACGACCCTGAAAACACATCCCCACGGAATAGTCTACCAGCCGAATGTACAAATTTTAGTTAACTTACCAGTTTTAGGCATTCTCTTCGTAAAGTTGATTTCAGTTAATTGTAAACTATTGATTGATTGACTGATTGTTGTGTACTCGGTATTTTGTTCAGTAACTGCTTGAGAGATGTCCATGTGGTTTGTATTGAGAGCAGCTTTACAAGAGCAGATCCAGCTGCCTTTCTGTCCTGCCCACTTGTATTGTCTCTTTACTTTTATTTCTCTGTTATATGGCTAAATAAAATACACACATACATACATTCTTTACTACAGGACAAATTCTAACTTACGCATCTGAAGTAATCAGCTTAATGTAACTCACAGACTCACAAATCAAAATCATCATCAAGCAGCAGAGAACGGTGCATACCTGGCAAATCGAGACGGTGATTTCTGACAGTCGTCAACCTTGTCCGACTTGAGCTCCTTCATCTTCACTGCATCTGCAGGCTTCATTGCTTTGTCCTGCAGTGTCAACTTGCATGAGTCCTCTTCACTGGACATCACAGACTGGACAGCTTCTTCATCCTGTCCACAAACAACACGACCAGTTCCAGTGATAATGATTCATCATCCACGACTCTAACAGCAAACCACAACTGCCATGTTAACGCACGAGTTTTACGGCCATTCCCAAGTGAACTTGGGTCAGCTGATTGACCATGGTCAGCTGATTGACCATCAATCCTAAAAGGGTGACCGTTTTTCCACTGCTGCATGCCATTCCACATAGCAACCACCTGGACAAGTTATAACATCATGGCGGGACGTAAATCTGTATATTAAGTTAACAGTAGCTAAGTACTACTGGACACCTGTCTGACGATGCAAAAATCATAGCAATGCAACAATGACACCAGATGATGTCTGTTATTGTCCGAAAAAAATGTTTTCAGTTTGTTCCGTGACAAACTGTTATTACGCAGTGCTATAGAGCAAAGCTCCACCATCCGGTTGATATCTGCACTCACGGCAGCTGAATACATCAAGGTGATAAAGACTATCTGTATACAACCTCCGTACTTTATGCATAGTTCTTCTGGATCAATAATCGACAAAACCTCCATTGGAGTACCACGTCTTGTAGGAATGCCACGGATTCATTTACAAACACACACAAAGAGCGGATTTGAAAACTACATGCTGCCAATTTTGCCAAACTGGTAGTCTGTGAAGAACTGGGGCATGCTGCAAATCCAACACCGGTCGCCAAAGTGTAGATCCATGCAGTGTGCACAGACACCACTAACACTAGCAATAAAGTAAAGTAAAGTAAAGTAAAGTAAAAGTGAATTTATATAGCGCATTGTCAAAAAATCTCTAATGCGCTGGGTACGCTAGGCCCGAAGTCCTGGAGAAAAGAAACGTTCTGAGTTGACGCTTGAAACTGTCCTCGTCGCTTTGTTCACGGAGCATGTTGGACAGCGAGTTCCAGACCGTAGGACCAGTAACAGAAAAGGCCGTACGGCCGAATGTCGTCCGTCTGTGGCGCGGTACGTCCATCAGTTGTCTTTAGACCATGGGCCCACTATAGGGCCTGCTGCACCCATGGAGGGGGATTGCAGACATAGTGGGCTGAATACTCCTGAGTCCTACCTATAATAATCCACTTGTC
>Ga0209780_1002509_pt1 | contig 13091 bp, 5 predicted proteins | sample WorMetexBAHAMAS2_FD_187384 | JGI IMG/M metagenome (GOLD analysis project Ga0209780, IMG submission 187384) | Marine gutless worms symbiont microbial communities from Max Planck institute for Marine Microbiology, Germany - Inanidrilus exumae... | ecosystem: Host-associated > Annelida > Digestive... | reverse complement strand
AACAACGCGAGAATTGATCAGCCCATGTGGCTATGATCAGGGCCCTGATTTGATGTAGTTTAATGATTTGTTGTTCAGAATGTCCACGTGCACCGGTGCTGAACGCAGACAAGTGTGTGGTGTCAAATGATCGCGCTCACATCAGCATTCAGTACAATGAAACTGTGCGAGTCCGCAGTCTGCGACTGTTGTACAAGAAGGCGACGGACACGGACAAGGCTTTGTCCGAGAAACACTGGGACTGCGAGGATGTTACTGATATGTCACATGGATCAGCTAGCGTCACACTCAACTCACTGCGACCAGGAGCGACGTACAGGGCTTACGCAGTCGCATCCAACGATGTTGGAGACAGTCTGCCTTCTGATGAGTTGTGCTTTCATACGGTCGACTGTGAACATGTCGATGTACGTGTCATCAGTAAGTAAGTAATGTTCCAGCGTAGTTTTATCGGGTGAAGCGGTCCTTACTGGTCGCATGGCTGTAGTACTCTGTCACTTGTACTTAAGTGCTACTGAAAATTTTCACGTACTTTTACTTGGCGATGGCATATTTACCGCCTTTGTAGATTTTTATAATTTTATTATTTTAAATTTTATTTGTAAACTATTGCATAACCATTCCTGTACTGTATAAATGTACTGGAAATTTTGAGTGCTTTGGCTGTAGGTGGGCTTACCACAAACCATGACAGTGCCTTGCTTCAGATCAACAAATAACAAACTGTGGTCTGAGTTAATGATGTGCAGTTATTCCTTCATAATACAATAGATTTCTGATTACTCTGACAATGGGTCACTTTATCTTTCGCTAAAACCAAAGTCTAAAACCTTAGTGATTTGGTTTTAGACCAAAGTCTTAACTCTAAGAGATAGTGATAATTGCCTATCTAAATACATTTAAGACCGAATTGCTCAGATTAAGTTTGGTTTAATACCAAACTTTGGTTTAAGCGGTAAGTTTGTTATTAGATTTTGGTCTCAGACCAAAGTTTAGAAGTTTAGCGTCACTTCACGTTTTGCATTAATTAGGTCTTAAACCGGACTTTTGGTCTTAGACTAAGGCTTTAGACTTTGGTTTTAGCGAAAGATAAGGTGACCCAGTGTTTGAACTATTGCCTTACTGGTTACTGTGAACCGAGTCACGGGCCTAGCTACTTTTATTTCTTATATTTCTGTTTCTGTGTTTGACACCATAGCTCCTGTAATACCTAGTGAAGTAATTAAACTCGTCGCAAGCAACTAATTCCATACCCTCACAATCTTCACCGTTAGATTTTATTCCGACTTCTCTGATCAAGAGCTCCTTTTCAACTTAGTTAATCTCCAATTAACGTTAATGTGAGATTAATTTGCGGTGTAAAAACCGGCGCTAAATTTCACTGTGGATGATGACGTGATGTTGACCTTGTTGCCTGTTCTAGTGAAGTGTCGTAACATTGCTTTGTTAACTTAGCTATGTGATTTTTAATGAACTGTATATACAACAAATGTAATAGTTATTAGCAAGGTTATATTTTATATACATATCTTATCTTGAACGGTTGTTCATCTACTTACAAGGAACAACTGATGTAAACTATTCCACTGTGGGGCCAGCTAATTGATATGCATTGCAACGTCTTTCACTTTTACACCACCCACCGTGGCATGCCAGCTAGCATATCTGCATGATATTACTATCCACATATGCCTATAGGCAAGATGCGGATATATCGTTTACTGTTTTGTTTTTTGTGTTTTTACGGTTATGGATTCTTCCACCGAGGATAAAGCTAGCGGCATCAAATCTTGCATGGTGGTTCGTCTGCATCATGGGCAGGCAATCTCCCATTTTGGGGAACTTAGCTCCCGCAGAAGCCCAAAATCGGATGAATGGGCCAGCCACCGGGAAGTAAAGTTTACGGTGCACATGCTTTCCCGCCGTAAACGTCACGCTAGAGATGCGCCGTTCGTGGAATATCGTGCGTCGTGTGGACGTAGGTATGCATGTGTGGATATAGATCAGTCCCCACCGACGTAATTATCTGTATTTTTGCTGTGTGAGACTAGGATAGACTGTTAACAGTATATAAACTAGTATGTAGCCATTGGCAATGGCGCTGGAGAGCCTGCCGGCTTAAGGGTGCAGCATCCCTTTGTTGTCAATCAGTTTAATATTGTGTCAGTGAGTATTTTCTGGGATTGATATCAATGCTTCAAGTTCCTTTCAGTAGTTTAACACTGATCATTAGTTGACCGGAAGGGCATCGTTCTGTTGAGAAATCTATTTGCATTTTTCCGGCAAAGGTGGTCCTACATATGGAATATGAAGAACTAGATGCAAGGCAAAGCCCAGTTTGAGCCCGCCGGGCATTATGTTGTTCTAGATTGTAAGCTTGTGCCACTACATAACACGTGCCTTGGCAAGCGGTCGTACCAATCATTAATGATGCAGACATATAAGAAACAGCCAGCAGGCAGGCTTAACCTTGGCCATTGACTTTGCCTGCTGTCTGTTATATAATGTCCGTGTGGTAAGGCTGGCAATGCGAACATTTAGGGGGTGGGCAAAAACTCGCCAACTGATCTCAGCCGTTTCTGGACCAACGTTCACCAAATTTGGCGGCATGTAACACCTAAAACTTCCACCAACCAACCAAGTATAATTTATGTAATATTTCTTATTTAGAAGACTTTTTAAATATAATTTAATACATTTTGTCTAGGTGTATGATTGAAGATGTCTTTAGTTTGTACATTTACTCACACACACACGCAACCTTTCTGACTTGACCAGCAGCTTAAATCACTTTCCACAAGTTGATAGACAAAAAATTCAATGACTTTTCCGGGAACTTTTCTAATGTTTTGTTTCAAGAATCTATTTATGCAATGTCGGGGATTTCGAGCATTTTTAAGTGATTAGTGTTAGTGATAAACGAAGTACAGTGACCAACAATCTACTTTCTCAAGTTTTTGTGCCTCTGAGCTGTGCCAACGGATGACCCAGTGGCTGACTTACAGCCTTCAGCTCAACGTCCAAGCATGCCACATTACACCAACTGCTGTATTAATGCTTGAGGAAAGATAATTGGGAAAAGAAAAAAAATGGTGACGTGATGAGTTAGTAACGACAATGAAATCAACACCTGGTTACTTACTTGGTTCTCTGTGTAATCAGGTACGCACGCAACAGCAGACGGCAACACAGCAAACATGGCTAGATTACAGCGCAGTGTCTAATTACATACAACAACAACAAATCTGGCAAATATAGATATCATAGCAATCAGGCACATTAACGCTCCAGCTACCAGCTGTCTAACACGTCCTTTTGATAGTGCCTGTCCAATGCTGCTATCTGTGCAGTTGTCTATAATTATCTTATTGAAGCTAACTGAAGTGCAACAGACAATGCATACTTTAAATGGCTGCAAGGGTGCTAATGTTTCATAGTAGCAATCTGTATAACTATAAATATACCATATAAAAATACAAAATAGTAAACAGTATCTCTGCCTTACAACTGAAAAACGACGATAGAAATTATGTGCACACTCATACATATACCTGAATAGGACATAATGCAATGGACGTCACTCGAATGATATTATGTTAGTTGAAGATCATCTACAAGTCAGGTATCATCAATACCAAAACCAGAGAACAATAACTAATCTATGCAAGCAGGTCAGCAGCATTAAAAAAAGATTTAAAATGACACGGTCAACGAAAAACTCACTCATCCCATCTGAACAGAAACTCAGCTGCACTGCACAACAACATGACACAAACGTGACACAGTGGGTCACTTTACCTTTCGCTAAAACCAAAGCTTAATCTCAACGGCTAAAACCTGGTTTTAGACCGAGTTCAGATTAAGCGAAAGATACAGTGATTTGGTTTTAGACTAAAGTCTTAACTCTAAGAGATAAGTGATAATTGCCTATCTAAATGCATTAGGACGGTTTCGTTTGGTTTGAGACGGGATTGTTCAGATTAAGTTTGGCTTAGAGACCAAAAATTCGGTCATAAACTTTGTTTTCAGCAGTAAGTTTGGTTTTAGACTTTGGTCTGAGACCAAAGTTTAGCGTCACTTCACGTTTTGCATTAATTAGGTCTTAAACCGGACTTAGTGAAAGATAAAGCGACCCGATGACATTTCAACACAGCATCAGCAAGTCAAAGAACACTGCCAAACGCGCAGTGACTCTGATTAGATACCACACACACGCACTGCATACGATACAGCTGTGGATTGAGTGTCCGAAAGTCAACAACTAAAAATGGTCGGTGTCGAATCCATGAATTTGGTTAGCTATTTTGGGAACACTGAGCTAAAATGGGTTAACTATATTCAACTGCTGTTTTGATATCTGTACAAATAACCGAATGCGTCTGTTGCACACAGCCCTGTTGAGATCTATGAGTACACTGTAGTTATCACATGTTGTGCAAAAAGTATTTGCCTACCGTCACAAAACTGAACTGTAACTCGAAAAACAAAATTAGTTTGAGAGAACTGCAACACTAAATTTGCCACAGTAAGTCGGGTACAAAATACTCACGGTTTTCTGAGACAGTTTCCATACTCAATAAAAACTGAAATTCAGAAACAGTGACGTGATAAATGCTGATCTAGCCATAATCTTTCGCACTTTTACTCTGAAATGTTACCAGGCCATGCCTGACTGGCATACATGTACGCAGACAGCAACCAGCACAAACCTGGCAAATGGAACAAATCACAAGATGTTGTTAAACAATGAGAACAAATCAGCAGTAGACAAAAACCAAAACAATCAGTGCACAACAACGACTGATGTCAGTTTGGTGAAGGTTTGTACACCAATAAACGAGAAATAAAGCAAATGCAAAACTGCAAGAATTCAAAAAGCAACACAGAAATCAAGCAGCCGAGACACTGAAAGCAGAGAACGGCAACAAAATGACCACATCAATCCAGTAATATCGAAATACAGGACATCATGATGTGCCAAATGAAGCCTGCAGAAAACTGACAACAAAATAAATATGCAAAGAAATATCCACCAACAAATTAGTTGAATCTGGGAATTCAAATAAGACGAGGTAAATATGGATGAAGGCCGTTGTTGGAAATATGCTAAATATACAATCTATGTGTAGTTGTTGTACACAGCATGATGTACACTGTGTGCACAAGGCATACAAACAGATGTGATCAGCTGCGAGCCATTTACTTGAGACTCGGGAGACAAATAGCAAACAAGTGATGACGGACGCTGTACAGCACACAACACCGAGTGTCAACAATGTGACGAGAACATGACAGCGCGCATTTGTGTCGACATTTCAATTCTGTGACATAAACTCTAATGACGACATTCCACATTACGGCACTTTTTGTCACAGGATAAACAAAAAATACAAACAAAGATTTACCAGAATATTTCACAGAAATAACACCAATAAGCTTTCTGATGATTGTTTACACAGAATAGTGAACAACTGAGGGGAACAAGATCTTCATTAACACTCTCTCTACTCGGTATATTTTCAACAAAACTTAACAAAATTATTAGTGAACAAGTTTTACTTCAGTATGATGTTGCTATGTTGCAAATAAGTAAGACAGGCGCATAGTGTGAGTAACGTAGAGGTTTCAGAGGCCAAATTAATCGCACAGTCGACATCACTAACGTGTTTTTCTGCATGGTAAGCAATGGCAAAGTATTCATCCTACGACAATCCATCATGCCAACAAAAGCTGATAGCAGAACAAAACAGCAGTGATGAATCAACACGTAAAATTCACATTCGAACAAGAGACAAAGTCACGCAATGTTAAGTTCACATATGAATGAATACAGGCTCAGCTATCACAGAGGCAGAGTCAGTCCATTCCATATACAAATTCTACCAAGTTACTTCCAGTCTACACGTCGTTGGACAATGACAGTCTGTTAAATTCTCGTCCCTGTTGTGACAGTGTTGACTAAGTGCTGTAAATGAAATCAAGCACTCGAGTGTTGTCAACAACTTGCATTGGAACCACTCGCCAATAACAGCTTTACTGCAAAATAAAGCCTTAAAAAACAAAGTCAATAGTTTGTGGTAAGATTATGCAAAGACATAAGTACTGCTATTTTTGACCGAGCAAAGCTGAAATGACCTTGAATGTAGAGCCCTGCACGGTAATGGGGACGGCGGTGATCCCGCGGACATACAGCGGGAATAGCGCGGTTTTGCAGGTGAAACTTGCAGTAATACCGCGGGTATGGAGTGGCCTGTTGCAGTATAACTGACGTAAATGGGGACGGGGATGGAAATAGCTGTTGCGGGGACGAATCTTAATTTTATGGTAACAGATGGGGATTTGTTCGTCCGCGCGCAGGGCACTACTTGAAGGTTACCAGTGAAGATGTCGACAGCAGCAAGATGACATGCGGAGGACCGCTGCTATGTACAACCATCCACTGCCAATCACTCAACATTACGTTCCACACGCTTTCTTCAATTTTACCGTCTACAGTCCGACATGTGTAACCTCATATATTATACACGTGAACTTCAATTTTACTTTTTACTGGCAGTCAAAATTTACCGTGTTGCAGTCAGGACTATGGTACAATATAATGAAGACGTGTGACACCCACGTTAATGGCCATTTCTAGGTGACGACTGGGTTAGCTGGGTCTTCTCCATTTACTCTGAAAGAAAACCTTCTTGGATAATTCAAAGTCCGCATGCCCTTTCTGTAACCCAACCAACAGTATTACACAGTGAAGGGAAAGTATGCCGTTATGTGAGTCACACAAAAACACCAGAACAACAACATCATCAACACACGCATATGCGACAGTAAGTTCATTCGCCCATGTCAAGCCTGATTAGTTAGTTAGTTAGTTCAAGTTTAACGTCCCCTTTCAGCACAAATATGGCTATCCATGTCAAGCCTAGGAGGAATAAATAGCTGCAGGACTCCTTAAAATTTCAAAATGCATTTGCGTAGTACACACAGCCACCGGTAACTGGCCGAAACCAGTAGAATGACAGCAGGAGACGGGACAACTGCACACCACAACACCGGGACACAATGACTCAGATGGTTCACAGCACACAACGACAACACACTGTTCAGTATATAAACTAAAAAGGCACATGAATTCCAGCAACACCGACAACACCACTGATGCAGTCTACACTAACACGTGACACAGTCAATATGCATCCGTTCAAAATGTGTTAACTTCGACCATTCCTAAAGTATAGAAGGTCCCAAAATGTAAGAGGGGGTCACGTGACCTGGATACTGGCACAATTTTTGTTATCTGTTGATTAGGACCTGTCACAGTTAATCTGTGCACCGCACTTCATATGGTACACGGATTACACACTAGCTTCACCCATTTCATAAATGTAAGTGGGTCCTAAAATTTACAAAAAGTGGGTATGGTGTATGTATGTAAGTTCTTATTAGTGTGCTGTGCAAACGTTTGCTGCACATGTGATACAAAGCTATTGATTGCAATATCAAATCACCATTTTTGAGGATCTTATAAGGTATGTTCTATGATAGTGTGAGAAAGGTAATGCGCCAAATCTAGCAATAGACGGTCTCTGCCACTTTATTACAATACAAGCTAAAGTGACAGATGGTTGATGAATCACTCAAACACATTTCTACTGTATCCACCACATTATGTCTCTGTCGCCTACATGATGCACAGTAAAAATGGCATTACAAAAATGCAACTGGCTTCCAGTATCACAATAGACCGAATAAAAAGTTCCTTCAATTTTGAAGTTAAATGAATGGTTGACAACAGTAATTTAAAATATACCGGAGCATTCGCAAAACATTTTATGTCATGACTTTATCACAAGTTCAAAGTGACTCAGATGGCCAGACGTGGGTGGCGGTTTCTATAGTTTTCACGCACAAAGTGCTACACAACAATACAGATGCATCAGATGCAGAACAGACACAAAACAAGAAGCTTAGCTGCAGAGAACAAACTGTGCAGAAATTCAGTGAAACGGAAAATTCTACTGTTCTGTTAAGTTACTTCCACATTCACAACAACTATCCGTGACACTATCATCTTGTCTGAAATCGTGACGTCCAGCCATTTTGAAATCAGCAGTACAGACATTTTGACAGATAGATACAGAGATATGTCTTGAAACTATTTACCGCACTTGCATACAACGCCACATGGTTATAATAACGTGTTTGATCATAAGATGATAGTCTGCCAGCAGCACATTACAGCTTTCAATTTTGATTAATGACTCATCAGACGTGCAAGAAGCATGACTCATGGAAACATTATCAGACATACACAAAATGCTACAGTAACAAACAGTCGTTATAATGGCAGTCAACCAGTCCTGCAGACTCAAATAATATGCTAACACAACTTAATATAAACATCTAAACATTATGATATGTTCCATCAACACATCATTACAGTCTGTAGGAATGACGATATAACATAAAAGAACAGGAATTCACACAGGAAAAACGACTACAATAATCACAAAGTATTTCTCACACAGAACTAGACATGTGCACGGGATGAACAGGGAGTTAATCCCGGGCAGATAAGAGGGTTCGATGGTGTCCTCTATAAACTGTGACCGTTGCTAATGTCTTGATTAGCAGCGTCAAGGTGTCAGCCGCGCTGACGTGAGAGCAGAAGCAGACAGATGTAGCTAAGTCCCTGGCTAGGCGTTGAAGAAGTGTCAGTCAGGTGGCCAGGCACTGAAGAAGTGCCAGTCAGGGCTGGCACTGAATAAGTGCAAGTCCGGGCTCAGCCAGACAGTAGGCCACGCCTAGAGAAATACTGTCAGCCGCCCAACCGCCCGCGCCCAGCGACCGGCCCACCCGCCTCGGGCAGTGTTACAGACGACGACAGTTAGTTAATTAGTTAGCTGGAGTTTAACGTCCCCTTTCAGCACAAATATGGCTATATCAGAGATGAAAGGTCAGTGGTGGAGAGCTATCCCTACCCAGTGAAGGAAGGCCAACGATATATTAACCTCAACCCTGGCCGCCTTTTTGTTCAGTAGCCACCGAAAAGTGAAAGGGATCGAGAGGCTCACTTAAATTATTACGCCAGCGCCTACAACAGACGCCAGCGAGCAAAACAATACGGACCCATTAGGCGGGCCAGTAATAGTTACCAGCATAACTGCCAAAAGCATGGCACAAACAGCATCGGCCGTCTAGTTGACGTGCTGCACTAGGTACACAACCAGTCAGCAGATGCAACATTGAAAGCCAATCACAACAACGATACAATTAACAAAACCTAACGAAAGATGGCTTTGGTTGTATAGATTTGTCTGTATTCAATTGAAAATAACAGAAACCAGTTCCATAAAACCATCCTCATCGATAATTTTGATAGTCGTGAGTTTGCAGTTGGATGTTTTGATTCATATCGTTGCTACGTACTTGTGGTTTGTTGTTTTGATGTGGTGTCATTTCATCCATATACATCAGCCGAAGCAAACAATTATAGGGTTTAAACTGGAAACATTTGCTTCTTGTAAAAAATGATTGCTCAAGATGACAATATTCATACCCTGCACTTGAAGTAAATTTCCACATTTTTACTAATTATCGGAGACCCGTGGTTCCATTTAGCTTTACCTGCGTTCAGAACATTAGCCTAAATGATAACACTAATTGCAGAATGACAAAATGACTTACTATGCCATGTTTAAGACCAAAACGTGATCTAGTTAAGTTTTGTAAATCAAATATGCTCCAAGTGTATATAATATAACTTACAGAGTACCATTTACTGTGTCTTTGCCTCGGCGATGCAGGTTGGCCAGAGGGCCATTTACGACACCGCTATTCTGCTGGTGTTCCAGCAGCGTGACATCATTTGTGTCGTGGTCTGACGTGATGTCTCCATTGCAATGCACGGATGAGGCAACTGGTGATGCGGCTGCAGTGGCTCGCTTAGATTTCTGCGGCCATCGTAACAGATCACTGCAGATCAGGCGCCAGTAGAGAATGACATTAGTCAACCAGAGAACGACTACCGCGACGCCGAGCAGGTACAGGTAGATCCGGCCGACGCGGTGACTCCACTGCGTCATTCCATAAATGATCCACGCTAAGCCTCCGAACCTACACGGGATGAAAGTGATCAGATTGCCGGTGGCCGTGATACGATACAGCCAGCCGGTGTACTTATAGCCAGACATGTGCAGCAGCTTGCGAGCGTGAAGGAAGGCCGAGTTGACTTCGGCCAACAACGCAATCACATTATAGGCAATGCAACGACACTGCACGACATTGTAGAAGAATATTCCCGCCACCTGCACACATTCACACGACACGCTGCAAACTCACCAACACACACACACACAATTTTCAGTAAAAATTCAGGCCCGACAAAATACTGCACTTTAAACATATGCAACGTTAAAAATCCAGGTGGCGCGGTGGCACAACAGGTAGAGCGTTGGACTTGCGATCAACAGGTCGTGGGTTCAAATTCTATTACAGGCAAAAGCTGCGAAAAACCTTGGGGAAGTTTTTCACACCTACGTGCCTCTGTCACCAAGCATCTTATTAGTGTGCTATGCAAACTTTTGCTCCATGTGATATTCATCAGCGGTTGCAGTTCACCGAATTGCCATTCTAAAGTAAACAAATAACCACTGAACAGCTATTTAATTCTGTCTGTATAGACTAAACAACGAATCAGACCAAGACTTTGTCCGATTAGGCTTTAGTTTATATGGACAGTATAAAATGATATAGCTATTCAATGGTTATCGTGCGACAAATCCGCATGTGACGGATTTGAACTATAAAATGTGAATCCGATGAAAGCGGATTTTAGCTGCCTCCGTCGCATCCCTAACATTGACACCATTCAAACTTCAGCCGAATTAATTACAGTGGGAAACAGAACACATGCCAGCCATGCCATGGCGTCCACAATCTGCGACGACGATCGGCCACTCCGGCGCTGTGCCGACCGTTCACCAAGACAACAATCGCAAAGCGCGCATTCCGCTGCACAGCACCAGCCATCTGGAACTCGCTGCCAAAGACAGTTCTCGACAGTGACACTGTAACCTCTTTTAAATCTAGGCTAAAGACTCACATCTTCTCTCAGGCTTTCTCTCATACTCCTACTTATCACTAACACACTAACTGGCCCAAGCGCCTCTGAAGTTACGAATCTACGGCGCTATACAAATATCTTTATTATTATTATTATTATTATACTCACCACCACATGGTGTGGAATCACCTCCCACATGTTTAGTAGCTGCTTGTTGACAGCAATGTCGATGAAATCGTACAGAAAGTAACCTGCAAATATAATTAGCTCATTTCATTCAGAGAAACAGCATTTCATCCTGTCATCTACCACCTACTCCCAATTGCCAATGTTAACAAATGGGCAAAAAAATTTGAGGAGACGCCGCATCACCGTGGGGGGGGGCAAGTTAATGTCACACCGGCCAGTCGAGAGCAATGCTGTTGGCGGCAGTAGTCACACTGATGCAGTTATTGATTTTTTGCTGCATACACCGCAGCAGTGACTCACAATGCTTTTCAATGGGCCGGACAACCCTAGAAATTGCCTCTGCCCATTACGGGATCTGCACCCCCATCTAATACATGGTGCCCTGAACCCACCCAAGTCATTATGGAGATCTATAAAGTGGGTCATTTTGCCATCAAGTGCCCACGGATAACAAACCTTCCCGGAAAGGGGCGTGGTCGCATCACGTCACCCAATTAAATTTGTCTGTCTTGCACCGTTTCCACGATATTATCACTTCAGGGTACGAAGCCTGAAGTGATAATATCACTTCAGGGTTCGTACCCTGAAGTGATAATATCGTGGAAACAGTGCAAGACAGACATAGTTGCAATGGAAGACTAACAGATAATCGCATGTGGCCTATGGAATGAAAGGCAGCAATACCAATGACCTTGAGTGACCTTGTGGCCTTGAGGTCACTTTTGCTGTTTGAAACCTTTCCAACGTACGTAACTCGGGAAATGTACATGTATTATCTATGATATGTTTATTCACCTACAGGCTACAGCAAGCCGTTATAGATGTGATTTGTTTGTATAGCAATGCAACAGCTGACAAGATTTCAACTGACAAAGTGCGTTGCGTGGTGCCTCGGCGACAGCTGAGCTCCTTGTTAGAAATGGTTTAATGTGACATCAAACCTGATGCACAGAACTAGTCCTTACTACCACCTGACTACAGTGCATGCATACATGTCTTATATGTTCCATGTGCTGCACAAGAATCATCGCACGAGCTGCAACAAAACTCTAACAACTGTCAGTTCAACAAGTTTGCTATAACTTTCCAAAATGATCATCGGAGAATATAATGAATACAACACACTCACTCACACACCCATCTTACCTGTTGAGAATGCAACCATCATATACAAGTACATATTGTGGAATGCAATCAGATCAGTCATCAGCTGCGGAAACAGGTAAAAGCTGCAACAACATGAAACAAAATTTCACGTAAAAAGGTCCATAAAGCATTTACGCAACATCACAAGACAGTCCTGATTGCTGTTATTTAGGGATGGGAAAGAGACTTACAAGAGTTCAAATTTGACATTTCTCCATCTCAACAAATGAATTTCGTAAATTCTGAGAGCCCGTTGGCACTCTTGTTATTACAGCATTATGAGAGAAGACACGACATATGCACCTCACCCACCCACTGTGCCTCACCGACTGTGACACTTAGTTGGCACAACGTAACAAAAAAATGCTGCACGGCTTAAAACGTCTAATCCTCATCATCCGTTGGTTGTCTTTAATCCCGATTTCACCACTCTGTACATCACAGGCGTCGGAACGTATCTCCTTGGGGTGGCTAGAGCCGTCCCACTTTTAAAAGTGGAACGGCTTGCACGTTAATTTTACCATTCGAGCCGTCCCACTTTTTAGTCAAACCGATCATATGCTGTTTTTTACAGCTCTTGTGCCAGTAACTTTTTGGGGTTTTGCCAGCAAACTGTCATAATGTTAACTTTACTCCGTAGTCCGTAACCTTATAACCTTAATGGCGATGGAGGGGATGAAGTGTAAAGGGGAAG
>Ga0209780_1002508_pt1 | contig 13092 bp, 10 predicted proteins | sample WorMetexBAHAMAS2_FD_187384 | JGI IMG/M metagenome (GOLD analysis project Ga0209780, IMG submission 187384) | Marine gutless worms symbiont microbial communities from Max Planck institute for Marine Microbiology, Germany - Inanidrilus exumae... | ecosystem: Host-associated > Annelida > Digestive... | reverse complement strand
GCTAGCTTCTGTGCGTTGAATTTGCGGATAAAATTTTGATATTTGCTGTTTTAGAACGGCGGCTTTTACAATGAAGAGAAACTGAAGCCAGTTTTTGTTTTTATAATTTACAATATAGGCTCGTCGATCCTAAAATTAATTCACAAGCAGAAATAAAATAAGACAAACGTAGCTAATTTTCGGAAACGTCCAATGTCCGATATTGGCCAAACCACGTACAAATGTGACAGTTCGATTGCACTTTTTTGCTACAGAAAGATTATGCTTTATGTATTATCATTGCAGCTTTTTTCCTGAGAATAAATTTTATCGTACTACCTTCTTGGTTTTACATTACTTAGTAAATGATAAACGTCTGTCATTTGCAAGTTGACCAGCACTAATGATAAACAAAAAGTGAAGAAAAACTATTTTTAAAACTAAAGTGCATGTATTCGGTTAAATTGGCCGCTCATGACAGAGGCATCAGTCACGGAGGCCAGTCAAGCAGCCTTGCTAGCGACAGTGCTTAGAGTGTTTTAAGTGCTTGTCCCAGAAAAAGTGGATAATGAAAATCGGGGGAAACGTGCCGGCCCAGGATCACATGGAAAATTGTCGCTGTAAAGCTGGGTGTATGATGTTTATGTGTTGCAAGCTTGCCGCAGTCTACAAGGCTTGCGACTCAAAAGACGTCCGTCGTGCCATGTTCAGTGCGACCTTCTCTTACGACGTCGAGGAATGGTGTCGACTCAACCTTGACAACGTTGTACAGGTGTATATTGGCGCCAGGTAAAGTCACACCTTAGTCTTTGCTCCGTTCACGTTGTTTTGATTGGGTGGAGTCGCGACACTGCATGACAAACTTCCCAAAAGTTTCTTTCATCATGTTGCTTTTGTGAACAAACAGTGTACATCTAATTTAATACTGACGAAACTGAGTAGTAAAGAGGAACACCACACGACTGGTCCATTGCAGCTGCTCTGGCTTTATGGGGTATTACAGCTTCGCCAAATGTCTGCGTGAGGGCTATAGAAACAGATCTGTACCATACTTGTGCATATATTTAGCAATTCAGCTGTTCATCTGCAAATATGTGGAGGTTTTCGTTTTTCGATTTCGGTTTTCGATTTTCATTTTTCATCCTCCACTTTTGAAGTTGAGTTGAGTTTTATGTGGCTCGTATAATATTTTATCTTTCTGAATTATTTTCTATTGAAATGGGTGCAAGTGAGTTTTTGTTTAGTGCACAGGCGCTGTCTGGCTGGCATGTAAGGTATCTGGCATCGAAAATATCCACTCCAGTTATCGACAGTAGTTCTGTTTATGGGACTGGACCCAACTTGGAGTAATTACAGAAACGAACGGTGATGAAAACAACGAACGTTGTGTTAACAAAATAACTGCAGACGTAGCTGCCATTGCAACAAGAGCTACTATGTACGACGTTGTGAACTCCAGCCAGCTAACATTTCATTAATACACTGCTTCCCAAACGTTATTTAGTCCTTCCAACAGTCTTTGCACACTGCAGTGATACGAAGTATTTGTTTTGCTGGCCCTAACCCTAACCCTGTAGAGGAAAGTGTCATGTAACGGTCTGGAGTCTGTCCGTCCGTCTGTCTGTCCCGTCAGCTACTCACCATGACTCACTAGGGGGCAGCATGCGACGTGACCATCATACATTTCAGCCCAAAGTTAAGGAGGCTGACGCACTTGTTAACAATAGTTATTAAATTGCTATCATTTAAGTGTACTTTAAAGACCACGGGTAATTTTTGCTAGTTCTCGTTAACTACTGTTATATTTCATATTTTTAACTTGTTTATTAATGACAACAGCGGACTTCCACTTTACAGTACAATTTTCTTTTTAAATTTTTGAATTTCTACATATGGTGTTAGTGGTCGTGGTGCCATGATACACTGTACTGCATCAGCCATGTTAAGAAGCAGTGCATTAATATGACAACAGCCTGTGGGATCTGCCCTTGACCTGGAAGACTATCATCCTTCAGTGCTACTAAACTGTTGGTTGGGTCATCTGACCTGTAAAATCGTCTCCAAAATGACCTATAATGTGTCGAGTGGGACGTTAAACCGTACAATACAATACCAATATGACAACAGCATGTTTGATTTGACGTGACAGAAACACAGTGGCATCGACCATCCAGCAGGAACTACTGTACGTCGGCGATGAATCTGGGAAGTTGATTGCCATCCGTGACATCGTCAGGAAGGTGTGGCAATAGTGTTAGCTTTCCATTGCTATAGAATGATAGTAACTCTACAACTAGTGGATGTTTCTAAATTTTACTCTTTCAAGAGGCATTTTGTTAGTTTTTGGCATTTTGTTAGTTTTAATACGTTTTATACTGTTGGTTGGATGATGCGACGGAGATCTGCCTGCTAAAAACGTGTTTTTTATCTCCTAAAAGTTACCTTCTGGCAGCCACGTATGGGTTCTAAGGTGGTAATGCACCGTGATTCATGTGTTGATTTCGAGGCTATATAAATTGTTTGTGTGTTTACTCAACTTCCTTTTTCCTTTTCTTTTTTCTTTACTTTTTTCTTTCCTTATGCTTTCTTTCTTCTTTACTTCCTTACTTCTTTACTTCCTCACTTACCTATCTACTCCTTCCAGAATAGGCCTGTTCCGTTGTAGGATGTGTCCAGACTTAGCTGCAGTTTTTTGGGTTCATTTTATGTTGTAATATATTTTGTTACGGATACATGTTTGCTTTGTTGTGTTTGTTTCAGTTTTTCAGTACTTAGCCAAGAGACTGGCTGGGAAGAACGTCTCCAAAATGGCCCATTATGTGTCGGGTGGGACGTAAAACCTCAACTCAATCAATGTAGGTAGAGAAAAGAGAAGGCCAGTGTTTTTAGGTGTTTTGACACTGTTGATTGCATTATGCGTAGCAGATGGGACATTCAATGTGAGGAAACTTTGATTGCATTATGCATAGCAGATGGGACATTTAGTGTGAGGAAACTTTTTACCCCAAAGGTTGTTTTATCTTAACCGAAGGGAGATAGAAAATCGGTGGAACTGGCGAACGTGGAAAACAGTAAGAGGAGGATGGGTTATATTCTGAGTTTTTGATGGCACAGAATGAGCGTTGAAACTATGATGATGTGCTGACTGTACATTGTTTATTTGTTCTGCGTGCTGCAGGGTTTCCAGCCTCCGATGCTTGTATTTGTACAGTCCAAGGACCGAGCCAAAGATCTTTTCCACGAGCTTGCTTACGATGGAATCAATGTCGATGTCATCCACGCTGACAGAACACAACAACAGGTGCCATGCATGAAGCATTTGTCATGATTTATATATAATGTTTTTAGGTCGACTCCTCCGAGTCGACCTAATAAAGCCGGTCTCAAATGCCCGTCCGTACGTCCATCCGTGCGTCCATAAAAAATTCTTTGATTTCAATGAAACGTGGTATGTAGGTAGAGGTCGACGAGTGATGCATGACGGTATGCAGTATGACCCGATCCAAAGTTAAGGTCAAGGTCACGAGCCCTCGAAAGTCTGAAATTCGACCATTTTCAAAGGCTATCTCCTCCGCCATTTATAATTGGGGCTGGCAAATGACCACAGATTTTTAAATTAGGACACAATACCTAAAGCTTATCGCAGCCGGATTTTCGATTTTTGTCCCAGGTTTTGTGTCACGTGACTTTGAAGTTGGCAGTAAGTAGGAGTCGCGGGGCTAATTTGTTAAAAATTGCATTTTCAGTATTAATTGGTTTTCAGGATTGAATTGTTTTGGTTTGTGCACGAACCAGTCGTGACAGTTACTTGCGGACACATTGTCAGAGGTTTTTCCAGACGTTTGTTTTTATTTTGATTAAAACGTTTTTACATTTTAATCTAATAAATTAGAGCATTAATTTTGTTCACTGTAACTCAGTGGCTAAACAGACAGATTTGTGGGTTAGATTGTTCACAGATGTGTTACCGGTAACATTGGTAAGGGCACCTGCTGCACTGAACGATAACAGGCAATTACCAAAAAAAGAACAAAAATAAAAGTTGGCAGATCAATACAGAAGATTCAGTCTTAATTCTAGTCCAAGAAAACAGTCCTAGCCATGTTCAGTTTGTAGTGGCAAGAATTTGTGAAGCAGGGGCCCGATTTACAAAATATCTTACGACAAACTTAGGATAAAGTGTGACTTAGGAAAATCTTAAGATAAACTTAGGATGAACTTACGCAAAACTGAAGATCAACTTAATGAGAAAATTGCAATTTCTCAAAAATAACTTAACATTTATTCACAGAATTGTCTGCACGTATATATGAAGAACTTAGTAAGTTATAAAATTGCTTTAGTAAATTACGTATAAAAATCTATGAAAAACTTAACTTTATAACTTAGGATAAACTTAAGATAAACTTAAGAAAACTTAATGATAAACTTAGGATTTTTCCTAAGATTTTTTGTAAATCGGGCCCCAGGTAAGTTTAAACCAGGCGTAAAAGGTTGATGAAGTGATGGATGATGAGAGTGAGGAATTGAATGACAGTGAGGTGAATCGTTGACGGAATTTTCTCGGCTTGCTAGGGTGTGAACTCTGTGAGTGCATTTTAGTCCGTGGAACGTGGTTTGTGCGTGTAGCGTGATGCAGTGGTCTGTGGGTTTCGTTCGGGTTCCGTGTGGATTCTCATATGCACCGATGTCATGTGTCGTGGCATGGACTTCAAAGGTGTCAACCTCGTCGTCAACTACGACTTCCCGAACAGCGACTATGTTTACATTCACCGCATCGGTAACCGTGCATGTACTGTTTATATTTTCCGTGAAGGCAATAACACGATTCTAATGTGCCGCTGACTTAATAGTAACGGCATTGCACATATATTGAAAGTTACTCGGTGTCAAGTTGGGCCAGTACCGAGATGAATGATGGTTGATAGGTATATCAATATAGGCATTCACCTATACTGTCACTCAGGCCAACTCAGTCTCCTACACTGAATGAAAAATGACCACTGACTAAGGGGCGTTCGTTCTTTTGTTTGCTCGTTCGTTCGTTCGTTTGTTATTGCGGGCAGTGGTCCAGCCTACTCTGGACCCCAGCACTGAGACCTGGTCCAATGCACTAGCCCAGGAGAGGAAGGGAATTGATTGGTGTGTATGAGAGTATGCATGACATGTAGGGTGAAGGAGGGCTTGAGTATAGGAGTGAACAGCTTGTCGGGTATTTCTATAGCATACCCCCTCTAGGCGTGACCTACTGTCTGGCTAAGCCTGGACTGGCACTAATTCAGCGCCAGCCAGAGTTCTTTGCCACATCTATCTGCTTTGGCTCAAGTCAGCGCGGCTAACACCTTTATGCTGCTAATCAAGACATCAGCAACGATCACAGTTTATACAGGACACTGTCGAACCCTCTTTTTCCTGCCCGGGATTAACTCCTGTTCATAATGTGCGTAGGAATTATTAGAAATAATTCTTTGGTAGGCGGACGCGCCTGGGCGTCAACCAAAGAATTATTTCTAATGATTCCTATGCACATGATGAACAGGGAGATAATCCCGGGCAGGTAAGAGGGCTCGACGGTATCCTCTATAAACTGTGACCGTTGCTGATGCCTTGATTAGCAGCGTCAAGATATCAGTCGCGCCGACGTGAGAGCCGAAGCAGATAGATGTGGCTAAGCCCACTGGCTAGGCACTGAAGAAGTGTCAGTCAGGTGGCCAGGCACTGAAGAAGTGCCGGTCAGGGCTGGCACTGAATAAGTGCCAGTCCGGGCTTAGACAGACAGTAGGCCACGCCTAGAGGGGGCGCGCTTAGAAATACCTGACAAGCTGCTCACGCCTACTTAACCCTTCCTCCACCCTACACAACTGGCACATACACCGCACACACCTACCAATTCCCCTCCTCTCCCTGGGCTGGCGCATTGGACCGACATAAAAGGTCTCAGCGCTGGAGTCCAGAGTAGGCTGGACCCCTGCCCGCAATAACGAACGAACGAACGAGGTCTCCAGCCGGCTTATACTGCTAAGTTATTAAGGCTGAAAGTTCCAGATGTGAGTTTGAAACTCGGAATTGTATCCCATGTCACTCAAGCCAGTAAAACTAAAGCATACGCTTTTTGTAACTTGAGGCTTAAGTAGGATTTGCCAGGACTGACGTGAACATATGTGACTTAACACTCGAGTGACTTGTGACTCAATCTGGCAGCAAGAGGATTTCTGGTCCTCCCGCTATAGAATCAGAAATAAAAATACATGAGCAGAGGGGTTATCAACTGTAGCACTAAAAATAGCATGGACGGACACACTGAAGTCGTATTTCTGACTTATACAATGCCATTATAAGTCAAACATTTATAAAGCACCGTAATCATTTAAGAGCAATGAAATCAGATGGTGAGTTTTGACAAGTAATTTCCAATACATATATATCATAATTAAACAAATATCCATCAGCAGAAATTTCACAGACCATAACACCTAAATTGCTTCCCAAAAAATGTTCCCATCCTGTCAAAGGGTTAGTACTTGTGCGTTCCCGATCCCATGGGAATGGACCTTTGAGATTCCAGAGCCAATGTGGGGAACTACAGAAAAACAGTTTGGACAAGCAAGCTGAGAGAACAAGAACTGATTTCTGTTTACTACAAGGCCCACGACAAGCTGGATCAGCCTGCCAAAAAGGTCACTAACAAGACAGTGGAAAATGGCGGGGAAAAACTACCGGAGTGTCGATTTAACACCAATTGCAGCCAGAACGTTGAGAGATTCGTCGTTGATTGCGATGTTCTCCGTCTGAGCACGTATCCGAATAATCTGCATGACAAAAAAATACATAGGTGACAGTGATGTAATTTCCTCACTCCTATCTATGCCAGATGTTCTGGCCGCCATGATGTGGGGCAAGGAAATGCAAACACCAAGTCGTGTTAGTTTGACATAGTCGATCTGGCGCTAGCAGTAAGCTTTTTTTAAAGCTACCGATTCAATTTTAGTTAAATAACGTGACAAATCTTCACTAGTTAACTTTGCACAGTATGACATCATGCCACACAACTTGGAGGTTGCATCATGATTCGTGACCATAGATTACTGTGATGTCACTTCACCCTATGTATGGAACACTTTGCCATCGACCCTACATGCATCGACCGCTACACTCGGACAGTTTCAGAGTGGACTAAAGACAATACTGTTTCGTTTGGCCTACGGGGCATGACTAGGTGCTTTTGTGACTGTTTAGGCCATTAGATTAGCACCCTATAAAATTGTATTACTTACTTACTTATGTAGAGCAAACAAACTTCACTGGAATGTCACGCACTTATTTTTTGTTTAACCAGCCAGCAGTGGTATCAAAGCGTCAACAACATTGGCAAGACATTCCCCGTAACCACCCAGATGATGCCAAAACCTTTTGATGCATTATTAAGCATAAGAGCTGACCTTTCCTGTGTATTTTAACCAAATGGAAAGATCAAACGTAATCAAACAAATCAAAATTTTGGAGATTTCCCACTGGGTATAACCATGTCTAATATACTGGGGACGCTACCCTCCTCATCCCCTAGAGACGCCTGTGCTACCCAGATTTGGCTGGGTCCCCCACTTATTGACTGAGGTTTTGTGTCTCATCCAACACAGGTAATTTCTAAGGCATTCTTCCCAGCCAATATTTTGGGTTACTACTAAAAAACTAAAACCGAACACAACAATTTAAGCAAACATGCATCTGTAACACAAAATAACACAAAGAAAAAAACTAAAGCCAGCTCTGGTCGTCTCATGACCTCTGTCCTGGAAATGGAATGGGTCTATTATTAAGGAAGTAAATAATTAAATGATTTAAACAGCACCAGAATCAAATGAATCAGAGTGCATCACAGCCCGGAGCCCATATGGGGCCTGGTTCCCCAAACAGAACCTGTTGGGATAAGAGGAGATTTTTTACATGCTGGTAGCTCTTGCCCTTGCCAAACCAACAGTGTCAAAGCAACTTGAAGCACTGACTGCAACAGGGCAAAATCACACACTGCTTTCTTGCTTCACTCTTCACCAACTGAAGGGGTGTCAAATCCTTTACAGGATCTTGGGCTGTAATGCGCCTCATTTATTGATAACAGCACTAAAATTGTTTCCTTACTTCCTTAAGAATAGTTGTTTGATGCCAGTGCAAACAAAAATGTGTCTGCCAAAGCACGATGAGTCCCTAAAAATACGTTCATTCAATACACGGGGATACGTACCTGCTGCATTTCTTCCTGTGAATACGGCATCGTTCGAATGATCATGACTCGATCGAGCAGATCGAGTGGAATGCCGTGTGGAGCAACAAGGTCATCTGTTCCCCTGCACACAGGATAACTCTCAGCAAACTAGATAGGACGTGTTATGCCGTCATGGTTTCTTACGGGATATTTTGGAAGAATGAAAGGCAAACCTACAAGAAGTGGGAAAGACAATTATCAAGAGTGATATAGTAAAACAGGTGTAACTTGGTAAGTAAACACTAATTTTAACAGTAATTTGGTAATAAATACGTAATTTAGCCACACGCCGCACTGCCATATTGTCTCGTATCCTTCAGAATCTGTTGTGTGCGCTGGGCAGACATGTTCACCCTTGGCAGGTGCAATACACTCGTGCAAATGTATGTTACAATGTGCCGACACATCGGCCTCAAAACTGTCCCTTCCTGTGGGGTATCTACACCCCATCTAATACATGGTTTATTGGACCCACATGAGTCAGCCAACCCAAATGGCATCTCAATTGGTTCTGCCATTTTTGCTCAGCAAGGCTCACCCGCATGCCCAACACACAGAAGACACACAGACAATGCCACTTGCGACATTTGTAGCTAAATGCACTCTCATGCACTGTGTGCTAGTGGCGGGGCCTAAAAATAAAGGAAATTGTTAAAAAAAGAGGCTGGAAATACAACAAAATCGGCAAATACACAAAACAACAATATCAACCAATTACAATTAATACCTAATTGTACATTTGCCACGGTTTGTTGCAAAGATGACGATCGGTGCAATTGTCGACTCGAGCGCCCGGTGCAGGTACGTGAAGCATTCTATGTCCAGCATGTGAACTTCATCAATAAACAGCACACCAGGAACAAGCTCGGCAATACCCTGGTCAATATACTTGTTCACGATCTTGTTAATCTCCTTCCGCAGTTTGTCTGCAAAGCCACATCACGATACACAATTTTCCATCACCGACAAGCATGCAGAATCATGTACTGGCGTCAGAAAGCCAGTGTTACTGTAAAGGGAGCAGTGCTTGTTTGCTGAAATGGCAGGTAGTGGATTGATGTATTGATTGAGTTAAGGTTTCATGAAGCAAAAATAGTTCATTTCAGATACGTTCTTACCAGCCTATCTTTTGGCTTAGTACTGAAAAACCACTGTAAAACACTACAATTTCACTGCATCTTAATTTCGTGAATTTCTTACATAGAAAATTCACTACATTCTAATTTGGCGTACTTTCCAGGCATTGATATTCTATGCATCTGGTCTTGGCCTTGAGCATCTGGATTCGTTTAACATCTCTGGAAAGCATGAGGTCATTGGGCAATTTTCCCTAATTGGGGTCAGTGCTACGAGTTTTCTCCAGGCCCGTAAAAATAACACAAAGGAACAGGCGGAGGCAGAAGAACGAGAGGGATAGCTGTGGTTCAGCTGAAAAACGACCACTGAATGGAGTTAGCGACCAGCATTCAGACACCAAACTGTTCTGTCGTAAACTGTGGAACATCTCAACTGCATGTGTAACGTGTGGCAATAAATGCATTTTTTAAACACAGCCATCCAACCATCAAGTCAAAAAGTTTAATATTTATTCATCACATCACGCAATACCAGATGCTGGTGGCTGCATCACTCATAACTTTTCTAAACACATCAAGCAAGAGGACAGAAAATATCAGAAACTTTTGAGTACCGATCAATCTCCAATGCTCAGCAGACAGACTTGATAAACTCAAAAATGATTTAACTATATAAGTAGAGGGGACTCAGTGGAGTGCACACCTGTGCCACACTGCAGCTGAGATCTGCATCTGTGAGCAGCTGGTGCATGCATGTAAGTGAAGTAGGCTAACATTGACCATTGTACCAGTACAGCCGCACAGTGACCCCGTTCTATGTGAGTACCAGCAAACTCAGCATAGTGGCATTTGAATGACTGACTAGTATCTAGAATCTATTTCCAAAAGTTAATAAACTTTTCTCTGGTTCACATTGTTTACCTATTCCAGAGACCTTATGAAACTTCCACCCATGACTTTTTAAGTATTCTGCTAAATGACAAACAAACGCAGCTGAAAACATTACCCCTGCCAAGTTGTGACGGATCTGAGGTAATAAATATCACACAATTTGTATAATGTCACCTGTAATTTCAGTCTTCTTTGGCTTCATTATCTGACCAAGCATTGAGATTATGTCCTGTCCTCCCTATATTAACCACAACAATCCACCTCATTCGTATTTCAACTAGATGATAATTACTACTACCAATAAAACAATTCAATTATCGGCACTTGTACATTAACTGAAAAATACAAAAACGTAATAGAACTTAAGGGAATAGACATATAAAAAAATTCAGCAGCTTAAAGCAAAACAACATTGCATGTTAAAACATGCTGACTACTTTGTCCGCAAGAGCGGTATCGAAGTATTGTAATAAGTGCATCTGTGTCTGTGTGTCTGTCTGTCCGCGAGCATATCTCCAGAACCTGAATCATGTAATCTCTACCAACGTTTTTGTGCATGTTGCCTATGGCCGTGGCTCGGTCCTCCTCTGGCCGGGTGACACAATCCCATGGGGAATGGCCGTTTGGGGGTTCTCTTCCAGAAAAGAGGGAGGAAGAAAACCACAGGGGACTGACTGGCTGACCCAAATTCACCTAGAAAATGGTCGTTAATGGCCGATTTTCCCACTGCAAAATTGCAAATTAATCTGACATTAATGTTAACAAGAGATTAACTCCCACTAATTAATGGGAGTTAATCTCCTGTTAACACTAATGGAAGATTAATTTGCGGTGGAAAAACTGGCCCTTAATGAGTGGTGGATGTGGTGGAAAGTTCAAATTACGACTTTTGACAACAGCTTACTATGCAATGACTAGAAGTCTGCGTACCTGTGGCCGTGCATTTGCAACATCCAAATCGTGCAGAGTGACATCTTGAATTACTTCCTTCTTTTTGTGAACGTCGCCTTTCGGCAGTGGCACATATTCTTCCGCTTCCAGGTCAAATTCGGTGGCGTACGTGTCAGATCGACCTTGACGCTGATACAGAAAGTAATTTGACATCAGTGGCACGGTGAACAAAAATTTGCAATGAAAATGTGGCATGAACTAACAAAGAAATAACGGAAACCACAGAGTACTACATATATTCCATCTCATTCAGTGGCTTGCAAACTATGCAATTGAGCAGTTGGTCCAACTAGTTTTAACAAGATCTGAAACTGATAGAGTTACGGTTTTACGTCCCACCCAACACAAAATAGGTTATTTCGGAGACGTTCTTCCCAGCCAATCTCTTACCTTAATACTGGAAAACTAAATCTAAAACAATGAAAAGCAAGCATGCATCCGTAACAAAATATACTACCACACAAAATAAACAAAAAACTAAAGACAGATTTGGTCGCCTCTTACAACCTCCGGCCAAGAAACAGAATGGCCCTATTCTTTAGAACAGGATCTGAAAACGCATCTGTTTGCCCGGTATTATCATTTTGTTTTTATGTATTCTATGCAAGGGCATCACTAACCTCTACTCACAATACAGGTTGCAATGGTGTACAGTTAATATGCATGACTGTTGTGCGCAACAGCTGAGGATCGAATCCCACCACAGGAAGTTGTGCCAATCATAACAGACACTGTGATATATATAGCGTTAGGATTGAGTTAACGTTTCATGTCCCATGTGACACTAAAATACCGGAATTTCATCAGCAATTGTGGGTAACAGCAGTGAATTATACTCGTGTGCATATGATGTTTAAAATTCTGTAAGTAAGTACTTATAACACAAACGTGAAGTTTCTGAAGTCGCATGACTTTAAAACTAGTTGCAATGACTTTAGTTTGCATAAACTGGTAATTAATTTAATAACAGCGATTTGTGCCTCCAAAGAAAAGTTATTGCAAGAAGCACAGGTAAACGCCGTGGGCTGTACCCTGTCGCTACGTAAAAATTACTAAAATACAGAATGCAGAGATGTTCTTCCCAGCCAATCACTTAGCCAATGTGACCCAGAAGTCAAAAGGTCAAAGGTCAAGGTCACAGTTACAAAGAAACCGTCACGGTCACATGGTTGCTAGTGACGCGGGCTGCTACGGTCGTTGCCGGCGTGCGTCCGCATGTCAATATGACTGCCTATGTTTTCTAGTTATTACTGTTTTGAATCGTCACCTTCACTGCACCGCTGTTTGCCTCGATGTAGATGACGTCTCCCGGTTCCACTTTCTCCTTCTGAAGGCTTTCATAGATCGATGGATCCAACTTCAACTGTTTAGTACCCTTTGCCGTCTTCAGGCCGATAATTACATGCGTTATTGTTTTGCCATATCCTGCCAGCACACCACTGCTATTATCAGTTTTAGCCTTTCTCTTTCAGTACAATACAAAGAATTTATTCATATGGGTAACCAGGTCCAAAATAAAACCAAATCTGTCAGGCAAATCAAGCATGTTGGACAATATTCAAGTGCTGACAATCTTCAACCAACGAGGTGGCACTAGACGTTATGTCTGAAGTGTCCACTTCAATGGACTTAAAACAAAAACAAAAAAAGATTGGCAGATAGCTCCACCCATTCTCATCATGCACTGATTGCTGATTGGTTGAAGATTATCAGCTCATGAATATTTTTGAAAATGATCGACTCACAGGTTTTATTTCGGACCTAGGTCTAAAGATTATGACAAATGACAATTTTCAAACTAGAAAACAACAAGAACTCATCAGGAGATGAGATAGCAAACGTCAACTTTTTACGACGATATGGCACGTACGTACTTCAAAATACTAAAAAAGAGAACCTACTTCGTTTAACCAATTAGACGATAGCTAGTTAAGT
>Ga0209780_1002507_pt1 | contig 13092 bp, 11 predicted proteins | sample WorMetexBAHAMAS2_FD_187384 | JGI IMG/M metagenome (GOLD analysis project Ga0209780, IMG submission 187384) | Marine gutless worms symbiont microbial communities from Max Planck institute for Marine Microbiology, Germany - Inanidrilus exumae... | ecosystem: Host-associated > Annelida > Digestive... | reverse complement strand
CGCGTCTGGCGGTAAGCGTAGTGCATCGGTCTGGCCTCCGTCCGTCCGTCTGCCCCATCTTTCCCCCAATCCTAATAGTCGCGCGGCGCGCACTCAACGTGACTCACCAGGGGGCAGCACGTGACGCGGCCAGCGTACATAATTTCGGTCCGAGCCCGACAATAAGGAGGACGAAACATACGTGTTTGTATTTCACTTTTATTAGTGCCACAGATCGAGAATCCGGGTTTTATGAATTTAATTTTTTATATAAATAAATTCACGAATTTTACTGAATTGAAAAAATACTGAATTTTAAACGCCCACATGCTGAGTTCTTAACCTATGATTTTTTGCTGATCTGCTTGACGCCCTAAATGTGGTAGGCGTATAAGTTCTGTTTACCGTTGCTGCAGTAGTCTTTGCAACGATTCGCGGCGACGATTGTTACGTGTATTCACTGCGTTAATGTGTGTGCCGGTCGCGATAACTGCGTCTACCCGATGTTCGTGTTAAGATAATAACACTACGGTTAAGTTGTGGTATGTAAACAGTGGATTAACCGTACAAACATACAAACAAACAAAAAAGTAGCCGGTATATCCACACCTTGTCTATCGGAATGTGTGGATATTAACTTGCCTAGATGGAGCAATTCGTTCTGCAGCTCCCCTTCCCTCCAACAGACAACATCTGAGCTATGGTGATTGCCTGGAGGATAAGAGGGGAGATTATTTGGCCAGCTCTGTGCTGTCGTGCATCATAATTGTGCACATTATATGCACACCTATATAATGAGCAGTTCGTACACGGTCGACTGGATCGGGCTTTTGATCTTGCTTGGCTTAGCTGTCTTCCGAGCGTTTCTGTGTCTTCAGTGTACTTGGTGCTATATGTAGAAATTTTTTTGATTACATCCTTTTCTTTACCTTTTAGTCTGCTGAGCCTGTGGGATTGGCCCTTGACCTGGAAGACTATCATCCTTTAGTGCTATATTACACTGTTGGTTGGGGACATTTTCTTAGCTTGTTGTTAATATTTTATTGCATACAACTGACTTTATTCTATGGTAAGTTCATTTTCCTAAAACCAGCGGTATATTTCTTTTATTTCAAACTAATTCGAATTTTGTGGGAGTAAAAAGCCCATATTCCTATCCCCTACCCCAATGGAACAATTATAAACTTATCTTTTGAGACGAGAATGTCATTGCTTTCAACTTAACTATATGTATTGATGGAATTTCCAGACTTCTTTATGAGTGGAACTATAAAATCGTTTTCCGAAATGACCTATAATGTGTCGAGTGGGACGTTAAACCCTACAATACCGTGTGAATTTTACTGCGTTCGTGCGCAGAACGATCGAGTCGTTGTACGAAGAGCTGGTGAGCGAAGGAATCGTCGTGCGCCCTCCCAAGACCTCCCTATCAGACTACGTCGGAGAATACAGCTTCCTCGGCACCACGTTGAGACAGGCCAACATCGAACCGATGCCTTCGCTCAGCGACGTCCGACGACTTGTTACCGAGTACACAATACTGCCGCTAGGTATCGCTTCCGTCGTTCACGCATGAGTAGGATAGAAGAGAGATTTCTACCGCAGAATTACCACTGTGGGAAAAACCCAGAATCATCACAGACACCGGTTGCAACAGCCGCCGCCGCGGGCGCCCGCGGCGGCGGCTGTTGCAACCGGTGTCTGTGATGATGCTGGGTTTTTCCCACACTGAAAATTCTGTGGTAGAAATGTCTCTTCTATACTACTCGCATGCGATATGACGATGATGATGATGATTGTTAATTTGTATAGCGCATTACGCAAAGCGCCTCTGCTGCGCTACATGTCCCGGTGCGTTGTGAAAAGGAATGTCTTCAGTGCCGATCGAAAAGATCTGATGCTGAGCAATGGGTCACGGAGATGATCAGGCAGCATGTTCTAGACCATCGGACCTGCCAATAGTACTTCTTCTAGTTTGATTACAATTCATTCCGAGTATATCGTATTGTTACAATAGGATATTATTATTATTATTACTCGGAATGAATTATAATGAAACGAGAGTGCGAAGTCTCACGCCGGCAATGTTTTTGTGATTCGTGAGCTTGACCTTTGACCTTTTGGTCCCGACATAAATGGATTTCCAAGACTCATGGTGCATGGACCACGTCTGCGTCAAGTTTGGTGATCATAGCTGCATCGGTTTTAGAGATATCGTGCGGAAAACAGACAGACACACAGACAAACGGAGGTAAAACCTTACCCTGACGACTGTCGTCGGCGTGAACAATAACGATGAGGTATTAATACGTTCGATTCATGGCACGCCATTATTTTATTAAGTGCGTTTATTACTTTAATAGCACGTGGCAAAATGCCTGACGATACGATAGTGAAGGGACATCGTAGTCTTTGCGACGCCATACAAACCGTGCAGTAGCAGGCAACCCTAAACCCATTCTACTGCACAGACTAAACGTAGAAATAAAACGTCCGTAATTGCGTTTATTGACGCTTAACACTGGATGTTGAGATAACATATACTACCGTGGAATGTCCGCAGTGCTGCCGAAGTGTCCTGCGGCAGTACTATTTTAGTAGTACTACAAACATTCAAGATGGCGGCTGCCGCCATGTTGAATTTCACCGTAAGAAACCGGTAGTAATGCACAGTTAGTCATGGTGTGCGATGACGTCACTTATCCGCAAAACAAATTTGATTAAACTAGAAAACATAGGCAGTCGTATTGACATGCAGACCCACGCCGGAAGCAGCAGCACACGGCAGTAGCTGCACGCGTCACTAGCAGCTCACTAGCATCCGTGCGACCATGACGGTTTTCGTAACCGTGTGACCTTGGCCTTTGACCTTTTGACATCTGGGTCAATGCGTGCCGAGCGACTACTATAGGGTACATGTGTACCAGTTTTGTTGTTGATAGCTCAAGCCGTTTTCCTTTTAGAGCGCGGACAAACAGACAGGCAAACCAACGCCGGTAAAACATACTCCCTCGCTTTCGCGGGGAGAATGAAACCCCCAAAAGACATGTCTGTGGACCATAACAGTTTAATATCGGTATATTAACTATGCCATGCCCGATTTGGTTATAATTCCTGAGAAACTGCGTAGAAAACAGCCGCAGTGATGAAGAAAAAGAATAAGAACACTAAAAATGATGCTGACATGGCTATTTGCAACAAACGTTTGTGATATCTGTGTATTTACTCGAGAACAATTTGCTCCTACTTTTATTCGATCAGTTGTGCTTTCGCTCATATTTAAACGGGTCACCAAAATTGAGCGCTAATCGCTAGGATGAAGCCTGTTGCTGACAGCAGCTTTTTCTCTTCTAGGCTACGATGCTACCACATCGACTAGTACATTTGCGGGATTTAAATATGCTAAGATTATGAGTTTGATCTTTTCTGGAAGTTACCTGTATGTGGTACAGAAATACCGTCGAGTATAATGCATAAATGTTTATTTAATAATAACGATAGTCATAACCATCAATTCACAACTTGTGGCACATAACATATCCAGCATTTATGATACCTGTTTACCCTGACTATACAACATGCACACAGAACACAATAATATTTTATGCAGTGTTTCTCGGATAGATACGTCACTAGGCTTGGAATGACTACGATACTGACTGCGTACCTATGTAGTGTCATAGCATTGTTTCGCCATGACATGGTGGCATATGTATACAAGCTTAACATAAACGCAAAAAAAACAATCTAGCGGCGAAAAATAAATACTTAGTAGATATATATTTCCATGTATCAGCCGTCACGAAAGACATGACGTACAGTTCGGTTAATGAATTTTATTCATTTATTTGATATGGACATAGATCCGTGTACTAACAGTTACCAAAAAGAAACAAAAAACACAGAAAAAACCACTTAATTCAGCTAAAACCCATACTTATAATGATAAAATTTAGCTAAAAAAAGACGTGTACGTAGTGATGCTACAACCTGGCAGTCATAACTTCATATATGGCAGAAACATTGCTACATTTAATTAAACCTAACAAGAACGTCAGACATGACGTACACTGAAGCAAACTTCTGAAAGCTTTGACTGATAAAATCTGCCCACAGGGCTACATTGCGCAAAATAAATACAGTACGACTGAAACAGATGCAACTTCACCTGTTGGTAGAACATTGTACAAAACGTCAAATAAGTAGATTCATTCTCGCAAATTGGCATTTCACTCTCTGTTAATGTCCACATTATTACAGCTTGCTGTCGAACACGTGGAACATACAACAGCTTGCTATTGGATAACGTCAATGTCGGAAATGATTTACAAACCAGTTTATGCATATCAAAAGTACTAAACGCCATGCACACACTGCAGTTTTTTCAAGTAAACTGGCATACTGATACCAATCAAAGCTTTCTATAGTGTAGCTAACAACTTCTGCATATACCATTAAGTTGTCCTCATATGCTAGAATATTAAGATACCACCAGACAACACAGCAGCATCCAGTTTATCTTGACGATACATTGAATGTGAGTCAATAATTATTGTTCCATAGGATAGGTACCACAGTATTTGCTGATTTCACAGACTTGTGTGATAGTGACTGTTTACATTCATTGTATAAACAATGTGTAATGTACATTAGATGAAGAAATATATCCAGAGCATGATTGCATTGCCACTTCAGCTTGCAAAAGAACTGGAACAACCATGACATCGACGTCTATTTCTGCCAACGCAACTTTACGAAATGTCTGCTACGAAACTAAACAAATGTTGTGGTCTGACGTGGACTGGTAAAGTAATAATATTAAAATTATTTTAGTTTCCATTAACTTTGACATCTTGCATGGGGATAAAATTAAAGTGCTATATTACAGCTTGGGGCAGAAAGATTCTACTGTTGCATTAGACGTAATGACAAAGAAGCAGTTTGAAGAAACAGTGTCCAAAAACTACTGCAAGAGTTCTACAATGTCTGAATGATTATTACTTTGAGCAGCATTGATTGGTCTGGAACCGTTATGGCATCTTTCATTGGGGTTAGCATTGTTGTCCAGCAGCAGTTTCACTACTTCATACTGTCCAGTTTGAGCAGCAATATACAGCGGCGTGGCGCCATCTGTATTTCTTTTTGTGTTCACGTCAGCGTTGTGGTCCAGCAACAGTCTAACCACTTCGTCATTCCCTGTGTAAGCAGCAATAAAAATTGGCGTGACATTCTTCGTGTGCGTACTTGTATTCACGTCAGCTCTTCGGTTCAGCAGCAGTTCCACGACATCGTAATGCCCATTCATAGCAGCAATGAACAGTGGCGTGGCACTGTTTATGTGCAAACTCGCATTCACGTCAGCTTCGTGGTCCAGCAACAGATTCGCTACTTCTCTATGTCCTTCCTTGGCAGCAATGTACAGTGGCGTGTCTCCCTTCTTTCTGCGTGCATCCACGTTGGCTCTGTTATCCATCAACCATTCCACCAGGTCTGACTGTCCACACAGGCAAGCGACATGCAGCGCAGTGTCGCCGTTGATGCTGCAGCTTGCATTCACATCACCGATGCTAGTTATCAGCAGCTCCACTACTTCTATCCGACCGCTTCCTGCTGCCCAGTATAATGGCATGATGCCTGTGGTCATTTTGTTGTCCAGCGTTTCGCTGGTCTTACACTGGACATCAACTCCATACTCTTCTAGCAGTTTCACAACTCCCGAGTTACCAGTGTACGCTGCAATGTGAATGGCTGCAACTCTTGCACGAATCGTCTTTGTCCCACAGCGCATCTCTTCCACGACTGTTGCGTTCAACATCTTTTCTCTGTTTTCGGCTTCCGTTATCTGACTGAACAATTCGCGGCACAGTCGAACTGCTTGCTCTTCGTGCGTTAAACCAGCTATGATGTGCACATACGACTTGAATGACGGAGGTGTATAGCCATCATAGTTCTCATAGCATTTCATTAGATTTTCTTCCGTTTCACCTTTTATCAGCATACTGGCTTCTTCGTAGCGACCATTCTCAAGTGCTTCGTGTAATGTGATTTTAGGCAGTAGCTGCAACGATGCGTCTTCTGTGTTGTCTGTATGAGCCACAGATAATAAGTCATTAAAAAGAACATTTACATGTATTTATATACGCACAATGTAAATCGCATACCTGTAACAATATGCTGCTTGAAAATTTTCTGTACACTAGTTGGACAGTCAGTGAAAGGTAAAGGTTTCCCATACTCGTTACGGAGTGTTGAGCCCACAGCTGATCCCGATGTACAGGCAGTCAGCCCGCAGGTGACTATAAGTCATCCACCCAGCGGTAGGCTGCCATTACTTTCCGCCAGGCCTGCGGTTACCTTCCCAGCCGCAGAGTATCACCGCCTCTTGGCCGATGTCAAGTTATACTGCTGGGTGACAGAGGCACATCGTGTCGTGTGAACAACTTGCTCAATGTTGTTATGCAACTTTGCCCCGAGTAGGATCTGAACCCATGACCTCGCAAGTCCAACGCTCTACCCGTTGCGCCACCGCGCCACAGACAGTAGCAGTTCATAATAATATGTTGAAAAGTGCAATTGATGCTGTACAGAAATACAGAAAATACAAAAATACATAAACCGAACTAGACTAGAACGCACTGTGACTTGTTACTTATACTAATCAAGTGTTTAAAGTACATCGAATAAAATTTCAAAATATTAATATGTAGCTATATTTAAATGCATAAAAATTAACGTACCATTATTGTCGGATATTGAAGCCACCACTGGACAGCATGTCATACCACTGCAACAACATTACTAAATCTAAACGGTAAAAACTGGCCAGTTTATATACCACAAAGTGTGAGGGCGACAGAGTCATAGCTCTAAAACGGCAAATATCACCCTGCTACGACTTCACCTTCATCGATAAGCAAGCGATAAGAAGCTATCATGATACAGAGCTGTATCAGTCAGCACACAAAATTTGAAGTGCCTAGCTTACCCGATTCCAAAGATATATTCGGGGGGATTTAAAGAAGTGGGTCACGTGACCTTGACCAAATTCATTAGAGGGGTAGTTTGTCATCCAAAGGTAACACTTGATATATTTAAACAAAATTTATGAACTCTCGCTCCAGCCGTTCCGGAGATATGAGTGCAGACATCGAAATTGAAAATGGGTCACGTGACTCTGACCACGCCCCTTTATGGGTAGGTTGTCATCCATTAGCTAGGATTTGATGTAGTCTATCGGTGTGCAAAATTTGACGACTCTACCTTCAGCCGTGAGATACCATTGGGGCCAAAAAAATTAAAAAGGGTCACGTGACCCTGACCACGCCCATTTTCATGGTATTTGTCAGCCTTGTGCTGGGACTTGGCATAGTCTACCCCTGTACAAAATGTGACAACTCTAGCTTCAGCCATTCCAGAGATATGGTTGGTGCCCATCAAAATTTAAATGGTTTACGTGACCCGACCACGTCCCTTTCAGGAAACGTTTGCCATCCATGGGCTAGCACTTGCTACGATCAATCTATCTACCAAATTTGAATTATCTATCTCCATACACTACGACGATGTGAAAGGCGATACAAAATGTAGAAAATGAGGTGGTTTGTGGTAGTTAGGGTCACTCAGGATCACTGGAAATAGCACCGTTCGGTAGTACGCATAGCGTTCCGCAGTAACTATGTCTCTATCTTGCACCTTTTCTCAGATAAAGCGCCTGAAGCGAAACGTTGGTCGAAAGTCGTTGATTTTAACCTAATCCACCTCTGTTCGGCGCCTCCGTTGGGCGAGACCCCGTTGGAATTTCGCTGAGGTGTTTGACGTCCGAAAACCAGAGTCTCAAGGGTATTGTATGGCGTTGTTTGTGTGATCCTTTGTTTAGACGTTTTGATATAATATCGCCGTGTGACAGACAGACGGACGGAGAGACAGAGACACACGACAACAGCATAACGCACTAGCATAGAGTCGCGCCGTAAATATTTGCAAGGTGCAAAAATACACTGTGTCCACGAATAAAAGAGGCCAGTAGATTTTTTAACAATAATTTTGGCAAATACTGACCGATTTTCAAAATTCTTTCGCGGACAGACTTAGCAGTAAATTTGTAGTAAAGTGATAACAAAATATCCCACGTGGAAGAACGAATAACGAAAGCAAGTATCACCTGTCGTCTGGTGACGAACGTTGCTTTCGTCGATAACTCTTTACCAGTATGACGATGACACTGGCGATGATTGTCATAACGACGACGACAGTCGGCGTAACAACTGCCACCGCGATGATCGCTGAATTTGGGCTTTTACTGCTTGGAAATGTCATGCTCTGTTCAACTGTTGTAAGCTCACCTGCCGCTGTAATTAAACCAAAACATCCGTGGCTTGTATGTTGCGTAAAAATAAAACCCACTTACTTAGCATTTTTATAGGCTCGAAGAGCCTCTCATGAAAATACACTATGGGGCAAAAGAACGGCCTTCACGCGTTTTGCTATAACTCCGCCGTAAGTGAACCGATTCGGATGAAATATGGAACAGTGTGAGCCAAACGTTGGGGGCTGGTTCTGGCATATTTTGGGCGCGATCCGCACAGTAGCGACAGTTTGAGGGGCAGCCAAAATTTTGTTTTTTTTTGTCCGGTAAATAACGCACGATTTCGCCGATTTCCCGTCGGAAAAATTTTACCAGAAAGGTACTTACCCAAATTTTCGGCAACGTCCGATGTCCGATATTTCGTATTAAAACCAATAATACGCTGCATTGCTGGTGCGGCTTAGCGTGCGATATATTGAAGAAAAGCAGACTGAATTGGAAATTGAAAATAAGTAACACGGCAGATAACGCTGGCATCGTTTAGTCGCAGGCACGTGACACTAGGTATCGTCGAATGCAGGAACTAAACAGGTTGTGCGTCAGTAAATAAGTAAACAGTTGTGTCACCTGTCGAGTACACCGGTGGAAAACGCTCTCTTTGAGCCTATATTGCAGTGCGTCTGCAGATACAGTGCAACCCGTCTAGTTTTGAATTGAATTCGAAATTTACAACACTTAAAAGTGCTAGGATATGTCGATGTAGGGCTACTGTAATAATAGATAGTATCTGCACCGTACATGAGTGTGACTGACGGAAATAGAATCATACCCCAAATTAGCTTCCATTTAGTACACAAATTGGTCATTTTAAGTACTGGTCTATTGATAACCAACACCACCAAAGAGCTAGGAGCCCTCGGGTCTATGTGACCGACCATTTTTATATTTTAGGCCCGGTCCTATTTTTGGAACGGGTGAAACTTTGACAATGTCTAGCAAACTGTGCTACTACAGACCACTAATAGGAAGTCATATATGGGCTACTGAATAGTGCGATACTCCTATTACCTTGGGTGATTTTTAAGGTCATTTTTGTAGTGCAGTGCTTTTAAAGTGCATTTTTTTGTAAAGTTGTGCAGCTTGCAGATTTCAACTGATGTAGAGCATCGCGCGATTTCTCAGCGATAGCTGAGCTTCTTATTCAAAATCAAAAACGTTCACTTCTGCCATTTTGGAAAAACGCAGGTTCATACCTCATCAATTAATCAAATTTGGTATGTAAATAGCTGATCTGACGTCACTGAAGACTGTATACCAGACGTGCATTACTACTGCCGGAGTGCCGGTAAATTCAAGATGGCGGCAGCCGGTCTTGAATTTACGTTAGGAAGCCATATTTCTGGAAAATTTCGCGTCCGAATTGAAATGGCCATTCTTAGCATTCCCGAATGTCGAAATGGGCCATTTTTCAAAATTCATTTGTAAAAGTGTAGGCCTAAACGTTTACGATTACCAATGTTGCTGTCGTGTGTTGCTGAACATTTTTCGGAGCTACTCGGTTTTTGTTTTATTGTTTCCGTACTTTTTCGTCTTTGGTGCCGTGCACTAGACTAAGCTTGCCCCTCAGTTAGCTTTTGAGCGCACGTAAATATACCGTACCGTATCGGATCGGATCGTATCGTATATTCAGCCTTACAGATTATACTGTAAGATCTGAAGTCTATTCTGCAGGTAGTATTACTCAATGAATGTCACTTTAACAGAGCTGTTCTATACTATACAGTAACTACTTACCTTGTACAATGAGGTTATGAATGTGATCTTGTCCCTGACCGAAGTCGTCAGCGCACGTGTAATTGCCCATGTCAATCAATTGAACGTTCGATATGTCTAACCCGTACAGCCCAGGAACCGATGCGTTGAAAGAAAAGCGTGGTAGGAACGGCTCCTGAACGCGTCCTTGGTCGTAAACATAGCTGAAGAGGATGGTCTTGTCGGACCTATAAAACCACCTTACGTCCGCCATCACTGCGGTGTCGCATGGAATCGTGTACGACTGTCCTTCGATGGCGATGTGCTCCTTATAGGTCGGCGGGCGAGCTACAACAGTTTCCGCCGTTAACTGGTGGCTAGTTGCTAACAACAGGATATAAGGAAAGTGAAAATAATAACTGGCGACTTTCGCTCACGAAATGACGCGTATACCGAGTAGTGGAATTCTGGCATAAAACGGATTTGTTTCTACGCTGTGTTCCCCGCAAAAACAACAAAGCTTTGGCTTGTTATAACGACGACGAAAATCGAACGATTTTGATATTTTTCGGCGGAAATGTTGGTAAGAAGGTAAGCAGTCAAATGGTACTTTATTTTTCCACCTCACCTAACTAGTGCTTCTGCACTACCTGTGGGAAACATAGCCGAACATTGCTTTTTCACTTAAACATTGAACGTTGCTTTGTCAACAGACCCACACAACGCATTTATATTATCACGTGGTCATAGCTGAACCGCCCTTCATTCGCATAAGAAACGACCATATATATGCACCAAACAAAACCTAGGAAGGGAGTGTAGCATGTCAAATGGTACTTTATTTGTTGTCTGTTACCACTCACTTATAGTTTACCAAGTCTGTCATATGATGTCGGTCGCTGTGTCAAAAGTGGGAGTTGTTCTTTGTCGAGCCTGAAGTGAAAAGTCAATGGACAGTATTGGAAGTATTGGAACTCAGTGCATTAGAGGTGTATTTGTACACGACAATGCGCTATATAAATCGACGTTTTACTTACTTACTAGTATTGGTGGATATCGTACTATCTCAACAAATGTTAGCTGTTATCAAACGCGTTGTCGACGACAATATTATTTGCCTTTCGCCACAAAGCTCATGCATGCACCAGTGCATGGTGCGCGCAATGCAGCTGCTGCGCAAAACTCTCAACTTCATTTCTCCTGAGCTACGTGGCCCACAACAATTGATTACAAGATTTATGGAGTCTACAGCAGCGTGAATATGAGTTGCAAGTCAAGAAAACTAAAGAAATCAAGCAGCGACAGGTTGAGCTCCGGCAACTCAGTAATTAAGGTTACTTGGAAGTTGGATTAACTTCTTGACTGACTTACGCCTATGGAGCAACCACATTACTGCAATAACAGCCAATGGACCAAGGCATCTACATCCTTTTCTTTACCTTTTAGTGTGTTGAGCCTGTGGGATTGGCCCTTGACCTAGAAGACTATCATCCTGCAGTGCTATTACACTGTTGGTTGGGTCATCTGACCTGTAAAATCGTCTCCAAAATGACCTATAATATGTCGAGTGGGACGTTAAACCCTACAATACCATACCATACCATACCAAGGCATATACGTTTTTGTGGTATACGATAATACGATAGGCTACACTAACTAGTTATGCAAACAATTTGAACCAAATATACATGTGTCAAGTCAGTACTCACAGTCGACATAAATAACGTAGGTCTTTAGCAGCTGTTCTTGGTTAAAACAACGATAGCGCCCGGCATCGTCGGGAAGAATGTTCACTATTGTCAAACTGTAATCGCCCGCAGACTGGTCGTAGATGCTGAAACGTCTTTTCAGGCGGTCGTATATCTGACCATCAATGTAGATGTCGTATTCAAGCGGCGCCCCGTAGTCAACGTGGTCTCTGTGGTGCCATCTGACGGTGGTGGTGTTCGTCGGTGTCACGTGACATGCGAGTTTGACGTTGTCTTTTTCGTACACCCGCAAGTATCCGTACGTATCAGGAACATCTGCTCGCATACAAGTGATACGACATGTTCAGATTCAGACCTTTGTACTCGACTAAAGGTCTGTGTACACGGATGCAATTCACAGCAGTTTCGACGACATGTTTTCGACAATAGCACGAAGATGATTTGTTTCTGAAGATTTTTTTGGAAAACAACAATCTTGTAGCATGCATTTGTCGCATAAATATTAGTACAAGACCACAAGTACGAGTACGACCAATGAATGAATGAGTTTTACCGCGCTACGCTATGCTAGCGCGGTGTGTATGCTATGGCCTTGTGTCTGTCAGAAGCCGGTTTTCTGTCATAGTCACGTGACCTCTAAAAGTTTGGCACATACAACTGTACGATCTGGAAAACAGTACAAAGAGATACTTAGTTACTGTGGATGACTACTAGGAAATCATATGTGCTGTACATCGATCAGCGTCAACGCCAGTGACCTTCAGTGACCTTGATGATCACATTAGCCGTTAAAAACCTTTTTAACAAAAATACATTGAAATAAGGGCTTGTAGGACCTGCGGATCTTTCGTGAAATTGAGCATTTTTAAAAACCCAACGTGACATGGCGCATTTTTCACATGAATTAGGTTAGCCCTATTGATGTACCTTGGTACTTTGGATTTGGAAAAGTTGTTTACATTATCAGTGCTAAGATCGTACAATTTCATACAATATACATGTACTGCAGATCAGCCGTGTGATTAATCAACCACACACGGCTGAATACAGAATAGCTGTCAGTTTTAAACTCACGTAGTTCTTTTGATGATAAGATGCCTCCAGTCAGCATCAGCAGCAAGAAAACCTGGAGTGCTTCCATCATCATTTCAGGAAAACTGTCTTTATTGAATTACCGGTGTCGGTATCTGATAAAAGTCCTGTAAAAATGCATCACGCATCATTTATAATGCTCGTGGAATACAGAATATCAGGCTAAAATGCAATAGTTATTTATTACAGCGTTTTACCTTGCAACTATTTACACGGACAACTACATCAAACGTGATTAACCTTGCTGTATATATA
>Ga0209780_1002506_pt1 | contig 13092 bp, 9 predicted proteins | sample WorMetexBAHAMAS2_FD_187384 | JGI IMG/M metagenome (GOLD analysis project Ga0209780, IMG submission 187384) | Marine gutless worms symbiont microbial communities from Max Planck institute for Marine Microbiology, Germany - Inanidrilus exumae... | ecosystem: Host-associated > Annelida > Digestive... | reverse complement strand
GAGGGTCAAATTTGGTGTGCTAAAACAGACGGAACATCTACACTTACAGGCCAAATTTCATCTGAATGTGTTCATTGTGTCGGCTTCCGGTGGCCAAACACCACAATTCTGGGCAAATTGTGACTTTTGTGGGCTCCTGTACCGACCCCCTTTTACCGACGATGGCCAAATCTGGTGTGCTATAGCTGACTCACAGTGCACGTTTTTGTGTCAAAATTCTCGATCGGTTTATTCTATCGCCCTCTGGCGGCGAAAACCTTCAATTTTTGCCGTTTTGGGGACTAATTTTTTAATGATGTCGACAGTTGGCGGCAATCTGAGAAAGTTGAATACGGGTGCTCAACTACAAACCTTCCCCTATCCAACGGCATCAAAATCATTTCTGTACTCCAACGCCTTCATGCCGAAATCGGGTGAACAAATTCTGACGTTCAAAAGCGTGACGGACAGACAAAGCGTGACGGACAAACAAAAAAATCAACGTTTTTCGCCGCCCCGGCGGCGGGTGAAATCCGAGCCCCACCAAACTTGGCACGGTGATAGAGGACCTCGAGCACGTTCTTGCACCTCTAAAACGTTTGGGGGTCTGACGCATAGTTTCGCCGCTAGGGGGCACTGAAAATTTGGGGGGTAACCATACCCCGTCAAATTAAAACTTCCATAACTCCACAACCCCTTGGGCAAATCCAACGAAACTTTAACAGCTAACGCATCCTGAAACGAGGTACAAATTCTGAAAATTTTGTGAAAATGGCGCAAGGGATACTGCGGGGCGTTTATATTCCACATTTTTATCAGATATTAGTAAAAATTTCAGTTTTGGGGGTCCTGTTCCCTCATCTTTGCACCGATGGGTGTGAAATTTGGCACGGAATAGGGGCCGTGCCAAATTTTGCAACGTGTCGCCCCTGCGGGGCGAAAAACCTGAAAATCGGCCTCTGAGTAAATTAAATAGACGGCGCTTTGCGCTGGGCGCAATGCTGCCGGTTAACAAAGGATGCATTTACCAGTTGCTTTTTTAGCCGATGATATATTGGGAATTTGGGGATGCTTCCCTCTCATACTTCGGGACTGGAGATGACGCCTATGTGGAAATGCATAACGTACTGTCTGAACGTCTGAACTGCTTTGTAATTCTGCACATAAAGCATAGGCCATCTGCAGTGGATGGAGGTGTTGAATGTTGATTGGACGGGTCAGTCGCACTCTCGCGTTTGAGTTGCCAGGAAAACGTTTTGTTGTTATCACAAATGTCAGCATATTCGTGTACTCAGTCAGTAGTTACAGCGAGATTAAAGAAAACATATCACAGTTTTGAGCAAAAGATACTGATATAATCTCTTCAGTTTCCGCAACCATTCGAGTCGTAGCCACGTAGGCTATTTTCACAGCCAAGTAATGAATTTCACTAGGCCTGCCTGTGATCGTTATAAGTGCTAACGTTTGGTTTCATTATGCGTATGGATCATGGATACGGAAATTCTGCTGCTATCGAACCAAATAGCGTGCTTCCTGCATCAGTATACTTAGATTCGTAATCTGGTCTCTTGACTCCCTTCCTTGTCGGAATCCCACCTGTTCGTGTGCAGTTTCTGTTCCTGTCTTCACTCGGACGGATCCTTTCCACGATGATCCGAAGAAGGATCTTGCTTGCATGTGAGACGAGAGCAATTGTTCTGTAATTTGCACACTGTTTAAGATCACCTTTCTTGGGAAGTGGGATGAACGTGGAGAACGCTCATTCCTCTGGCCACTTACCAGTTTCCCAGATCGCCGCACATATTCTGTGCATTCTGTCCAGTACTGTCTCTCCTCCTGCTTTGATCAGTTCTGCTAGGACCTCATCAGGACCTGTGGCTTTGCGACTTGCTATCTGACGGATGGCACGAGCAACCTCTGAACGAAGTGGTGGAGGCGAGGCTCTTGCTCCCAATATTCTTGTTCAGTTCCTTTTCCTTCTTCGTCATGGTACAAGTCTTCACAATACCCTTTCCACCTGTCTGTGATGTGTGCAGCTTCAGTCAAATTTTTGCCAGTCGTTGACTGGATACATTGCTGACGTGGCCTGGAACTTTCGAGTCATTGATTTGACTACCAGGAAGAGCTGCCTGGAGTTTCCTTTTGAGTTTGCTGCTTCCAATTCCACGGACATACCTTCCAGCTGTTAATGTTTATCCACTCAGCTTTCTCTGTACCTCAGCCTTCGGTTGTTATCTTCGCCTTTTGCTTCCCTCATTTCCGTGATTGCTGGGGAATGGGCAATTTTAGGGGTTGTCCGACCTACCGAAAAACGTGAGTCACTGTTGCGTCGTACGCTGCAAAAAAAATCAGTAACGGCATCACAGCGCCATTGCTGCAGCAGACAGTAATGCTGTCGACTGGTCGATGTCACATCCGCCCCTGCAATGCGGCCTTTCTTTTTTTCAAAATGATTCACCACTTGTTAATAATAAACCGAGCAGGGTGGTGTTGTAGTGTCCGTGTGCCGCTTTTGTCGCTGAATGTCGCTTGCGCGGCCACAAGCTAAGCAGTCTATAGTGTAAAATGCGTCACCTCATACGCTTATTACCTCGCTCCTGGTAGGGGTGCGAAGTATTGTCAGTCTGTTGGCTTGTATGTATGTTTGTCCGTTTGTCTATCCTCTCGCATATCTAAAAACCACACGTCCAAATGTTCTGTACATGTGGCCGTGGCTCGGTCCTATTCTGACGGCAGTGCAGTACGTTATGTACTTCCGGTTTTGTGGATGACGTCATGTTTTCACGTAATAGAGCGAATGAGCAGAATCAGAGACGATGCTTATGTTTCGTCGAGCTGGCCAGGTGGTGGCATCGGGGGCGAAGTCTGCCGTCTCCGACTGCATCTTCTTTATTGTTGAAAATAAACGCACTCTTCGGCCTCCTCCTGAAGTCGAGTGAGTGACATTATACAACACTGGAGCAGACGGTGATGGTCGTGTGTTGTTCGTCGTGTTTGACAGCCTGCTGCTGCTGCTGCTGCTGACGATGATGGGCGCCGCCGTCGCCGAGCGACGTTGCAAGTTTCTCCTGGTGGCGTCGTCCGACCGTCGCGAAGCAGTGATACTGGCAGTAGGAGGAGGCGACTCGAGGCAGCGCGCCGAGCCCGACCGACGCCGTTCCAGAGACGGGCGGCGGCGGTGGTGGCGGGTGAATACGGCGACTAGTCAGCGACAATCCGCCGTTGCTGACTGATGACCGTTTAATGGTCGTCGACGACGTCACGTCCGCGTGGCGGTCATCGTTCACGTCTGTGACAGACAAAAGCACGGCATTAACCGCCGCTCGACGTTGTTAGATTACGATGCATAAGGTGGTATTAGACATCGGTGTCGGGCAGCTTAGCGAACTGATGAAACTGTCTGTATCCAGTATATCACGTAGCTGGCGTTACAAAAACTAAAAACGAAATTAAACTGCTCAAACAGTGGTAGCATAGAGTCAGTCCATGTGTACGAGTGTCGTTAACCCATTTAGGCTCTGGCGCTCAACCCTGAGCGCCAGAGTGCCCGAAAGTCAAAAAATGGTCGGTTTGCTAGCCTGGCATCGAACCCCTTAGTCACTGTCCGCATTTTGGAACTATACTGGGCAAAATGGGTTAACCGGCAAGCAGCAGTTGCGTGTAAGTGAAGTTGGTTACGATGCGATGATACGCTATACATGTATTTACGTGCGCTCAAAAGCTGACGCGATGGCCAGCTTAATCTAGCGCACGGCACAGAAACGAAAAAATGAGGAAAACTAAAAACAGAAACTGGGTAGCTGAGAAGAAACGGTCCGGGCAATAGTCCTCAGTCCGTTGATAGAAGGTTATTATTGTATTGACCGTTGTACCAGTACAGCCGCAACGTGCACAGTGGTCGCGTTCTGCAGAAAGTCCAGCAGTCGTAGTGGCATCACTTACGATCGACTGGTATACATCCTCCGGATCACTTCCAAAATTTAATCAGCTCTTCTCTGGTCCGCAGTCTCTACTATTTCCCAAATTTCGTGAAAATACACCCGTAACTACTTCAGTTATTCTGCCATACATACAGACAAAAAACATTATATCCGCCAATGTGGCGCAGGTAATAACGCTGCACCGTAAATAACTATTAACTTTCTGCGATATTAAAAGACGGCCAAAACGATGTACGGACATCGCAGAATGGATTTATCGAGCTTAGCGATGCTTTGAATGTAGCGCAAGATAGCGGTCGACCGAAAACGTTATTCGTATTATCTATGTCATAAGTTAAACATTTGGCCAACGGTGGTGTTCGACCGTAAAGCTTTGTCTGGTTAGCACGTTGATCATTTACGACCGTTGACGGTTCGGTTTTTCCGCTCGTTGCATCATCGTTTTCGTTGAGCGCTCAGTGGGTCGCTGGGTTGGCCTATGGTAAGTTAACAGCGTTACTCTACGATGAGTCCTGTTCGTACTGAAATGGGTGATCGTTCGTGGGTAGGCCTATACCGCGCGCATTGCTAGTTGGTATGCAACCAGTCACCCGGGCCAACTCAACCTCCTGTCATCAGCGAGATGGGTAATGAGTGGCGGTGCTCTTTGATCGGAAAGGTAACTGCAGATCTGGCATCGCATTGGCCACGCATCACATACTCAGTGGTATCCACCTACATTGTACCAGCATAATGACCAAAGAAAGGCAGATGAGCTCAATGCCTATGCTACTGGGTGGGTGGGCTGGCACAGGCACAGTGGTAGAACGTCGGTCTGTTACCAGCGAACTTCCCCTGTCCTACGCTCGACCTGCAGCTGATGGGTAACTACTTATATGAGTAAACCGTCCGCTACAAGGTCAGCCAACTAGGCCAACTCAACCTTTCATCCTTTCGAGGTCGATAAATGAGTAATGAGCTGTAATCGGATGTGCGCTACCAGCTACCTTGCTCGGGTGGTCTGGCGGTGCCATCTGGTGAATGCTTACGCAGGATGGTTCATTCCATTCGTGGATGAACGTGTGGGTGGCAGGTAAAACTGTGTGATCCGTCTAACACGCGCCATTCCTGAGCGCATTAGAGGTGGTTTACGACGATGCGCTATACAAATCGACGTTTACTTTACTTACTTTACCTTACTCTATGAGGCGTGGCATTCTTCTACAGTGAGTGCTAGGGCGGCGTTGGAAGAGCATTCGGCGTGGAGCGGCCACGACGGCCAGGGAGGAATCGAGCGTGTAACGACGCCGTTGACCCCGTCATATTGCAAGTAGACACGGACCGTGCGTCATGCCAGTAAATCGCTGTCGCCGCTCAGTTGTTGATCCGGCTCATCGCAAACCGGAGCCCGATCGACCGCCGAAGCAGGATTTCCAATTACCAGACATGTCGGCTAATCGACGGGTAAACCAACGCCGACTTGGCGAAGTCGTCTTCGTTGTCGCGGTTGAAATACGTCCTCCCTCGAGATCCATTTATTCCGTGCCGTCGCTGGCGTGTTCTGGCCGGCCCCACGCTGTCCAAATATTGCGTTAGCGAATGACGTTAGCCGGCCGGCCGTTTGGCGCGGCCGGCGTTCATCGCACTGCTACCAACGCCAGTCGGACGTCGACGACGCGTCAGCGGCGCAAGAACGTTATCGAAAAATCCGATTTACGACTGGGCGCGCGATCCGTCTCCATACAGTGCGTGGAACGAGGCCACAGCACGCCACGCCCGACTATCATCCGATCAGCACTACATACATTGATAGACGGTTTTACACCACTTCGTTCTAACAATATCAGTATAGACCCACTGGTGGCGATCGTATCGCGTACGGCGAACTTTTCACTTGCCTAACATTCACAGCAGCAACCGCGACTGAAGCCACTAATAGATAGAACGTGAGATCTCGCTCGTTTACGGCATACGCAGATCTCCGCAAAAAAGTAGCGGTGCAAAACCATATGTCAATGCATGTGCGGATGCGTTGCGTTGCGGTTCCGCGCGTCGTTTTCGCCACAACAGGCCGGAAGACGCCGCACCGCAACGCAACGCATCAAGTGTAAACGAACTTCGTTTGGCGGTTGGCGGTTTGGCTTTAAAACTGCCTAAATGTTTGCTTCCGTGCTTCTGCCATTTTGTCCTATAGAAAAGTGCATAATTAATCCATATCAGAAAAATGACAGAAAGTGCTGACAGCACTTATTTTTGTATACAAGCGTAATTGCTGAAGTGCAATTAAATCTGCTTTGCGCGAAACGTTTCAGCGAACGCGACTCTGAGATTTATATTACGTACTGTAGTCCTAATTATTTTCGTAATTTAAGAAGCAACTGAGCTGCTTTGATTTTGCCGCGATTTTTGCTACATCTGAAGCAGATTACTGCTAAGCATTTCTGGTGGATTTTTAAGCAAAACGATTCAAGCGTTACCTTGTTTTTGTTTGTTCTCAATGCTAGATTTTTGAGACCGTCCCCCGAATTCGCTCACGTTCGATCGCGGTCGACCGCCGTCGATTATACGTTACGACCGTCGACGGCCGTTACCCACCGTAAACGGCCGCAGTGAGACACTTCACTTACACGACACATCTGCTGCTCGCCGGTAACGACACTGTGCTGATTTCAATGTGGCGAGACGGAGGTATGCGCTGTACCGAGTGCGACTGCAGCCTAGCTGTACGACTAATTCGTGCTCGTGGCACAATTTTGATGCTTGTTGTTCCTAAGAGAAACTGTCTCAATCTGACTGCACTCTTGTAGTACGGCGTATTACTAATGTTGTTAAGATCTTATGACATTATTTTTACTTTATATAAAAGTAACTATTTTCAACCTGGTGAAACTTTTAACAGAATAACAAATCACGTTTTGCACTTTGTTCTTTATTTCGGCCGATAAAACTCGAAATTCCGCTTCTTCAATATGTTGTGGACTTTTGCACGGCTTGTTGTTGGACAACAAACCCGTAACAGATGGAACAAGTGGAGTTTAGGCGTAAAGCGTCGCAGTCCTAAGTCGTACCTGCGTCGTCCACAGTCTTCGCTAGTCGTTGTTCGTCGTACGTGTGCGGGGCGTCAGTCGGTGACGTCTGCAGCTGACATGTGGAACATGTTGTCTGTGATCGCGCGGCGTTCGTCATTCCGTCGACTCGCAGACGCGGTAACAGTCTCACCACCTGTATACAACCGCCGACATCGTCAACATTCATCACTACCCTCGTGGCAATATACAGAACAACGAACAATAAAACAAAGTACATCCGTCCTCGGGGACTGACGTATATCCACACATGCCGATCCTACGTCCACACGCTGCGCGATTTCACGAACGGCGCATCTCTAGCGTGACGTTTACGTCGGCGCATCTCTACGGTAATGTTTACTTACGGGTGGGCGTGGCTCGCGCGCTGGTCGATTCGTCCGATTTTGGGCTTCTGGGGAGAAAAGTTCACAAAAATGTGAGATTCTTTGCCTTGAACGCCGACGAACCTCCGCGAAAAACTACGCCGCCTAGCTTTATCTTTGGCGGAAAATCCGTAACCGTACAAACACACACACAAACATTAAGCGATATATCCACACCTTGCCAATACACAAAAATAGTATAAATTTTATGAGCTCTAGGAAGACCCTTCACATGATTAATATAACTGAAGTCGATTTAATATTTCACAATTTCTTTTGCCCTTGTTTTTTGTTAGTTTCAACTACGGCAACGTGTAGTAGATTACGGCGGCTCCCAGTCAGCTTTAGGGCGCAAGTAAAATGCGTATTGTATCGTAATGCGCCTCATAAATTGGTACTTAGTTACTAACTTATTTCATTACAGTGACTTATTTCTGTCTAATATGTTACCTAGTCAATATTCTTTTCTTTGATCCTCCTACGTTGACTTTCCCTTACGACTAGAAAGCCCTCACTGAAGGTCGCACCGACCACATTAGCAACATTGTCCTCCGGTGACCGTGAATTTGACCTACGACTTCATCTTTGAACTTGACCTCAAAGTGTCAGCATTCCAAATATATAGGTCAAAGGTCATTTAGTTCAAACGTTATTGTCCGGACACACAGCCAGACACTCCGACACACCACCGTGCCGATTGCTTTACCGGGACCATTGAAGTAAAAAAGGTAAAGTTCTCCCATACTCGTTACCGAACGTTGGGCCAGGAGCTGATCCCGGTGTGCAGGCAGTCAGCCCGCAGGTGACTTAAGTCATCCACCCGGCGGTAGGCTGCCATTACCTTCCGCCAGGCCTGCGGTTACCTTCCCAGCCGAAGACCGTCACCGCCCATCGGCCGGTACCAAATTATACTGCTTGTTGACAGAGGGACATGCGTGTGAGCAGTATGCCCAAGGCTGCTACCTGGAAGCGGACCGGCGGAGATTCGAAGTCGAACCCGCCACCTTTTGGATCGCGAGCGAAAGCTCTACCGTTAAGCCACACAGGCCATGGACCATTGAACTAGTCGGTAAATATTACCGTCGCCAAACTGCTTTCTGAAAGCATCTATCTATGTAGGTATTTCATTACAAGATTATTTTTGATCATATAGTGATCTATGGTTAATCTTGAAAACCTCGAGCACTGTCGTCTAATTTACGATTTAGTCTTTTGCTATAAAATGCTACACGGCTGTGTGGCGTATCTGCTGTTGAATTTGCGTGTAGAAATACTGGTGGTAATAATCTTTGACTTGCAAAACATTTCTGTTATACCGATATTAGGAAATACTTGTTAATAACAGATTCACTGATGCGTGAAACAGTTTATCTATAGTTATGTCGCCATCTATTAGTGTTTTTAAAAAGAAACTGCGTGATATAAATTTAGATAGTTTCTTAACGATAAGAGAGTGACTGATTCACGGAATGCGTTCGCCGTCTGTTATTGCTTTTGTGTTCATTTTATTGATTTTTAGATTAGTTTCTGTATTTTAAATCTGTTTTATTCGCGTGTGATATGCTGGTAATATTCTAACTATATTGCATTATTGTACTGCGATGCAAGTGGCCTTCGGGCCTTTTTGCTTTTATTATTAAATTAAATTAATAAATAATAGATATGTACAGTGCCGACATGTTACTTTTCCACGTTATTGTTTATCGCGACAAACAGAGCGACGCGTACGTGGTGCCAATAAACTTCCGCCATTCCATTGCCGCTGCGGAGTCGTTTATCATTCTGCTTGAAATACATGAGCGTCGTGGACTTACGACCAGATGAGCAGCGGTCACACTAAGCGCCAACGACAGCTAATCGACGCCGGTAAACCGACACGCTGCTGCGGCCTCCTCCTCCGCCGCAGCTACTGCTGCTGGGTTTCGTGATGCGGGCGGACACCGCTATGACGACGAACGACGGCCGTTGTCAGCACGATAACGAACTTGTCGACTCGGCTGAGCGCAGAGCACGCCATTACAGCCGCCTGAAAACGACGACACTGACCGCCGCGGTCATAAAACCTGTTTTTCATATTGACGTCACGGATGCCGCATCCGCGAAATGGATTCGGTGATCCGATTGTTGGGGTTTACCGGCCTGTCGATTACAATGTAGGCCCAGACAAAACATCTCGGAGGCCACGGCGGTGCACTGACAACGACGAGCTAACTAGCTGAAGAACATGCATCGTCGTGGTAAACAATTTCACTTTGCTTGAAAGCAGCGCAAACATCCTCCTGTATAAATGTTGTTGATTGTTACGGTCGCTTGCACTTTAATACATGGAAACTAGGCAAAAGTCTAAAATAAGACAAGCTGTTCGACCTTCAGACTAAGCCAACCGACTGGAGTGAATCCGTCCACAGGCTGCTACCTCCACATTCACTGTCCACCATCGCCGTCAAAAGTCGCTCAAGCCTCCATTACTTCGATTTGCTGTGTATCCACAGCAAGTTGTACAACAAATCGACGCAGTGGAGTTTGGGTTTCGATTTGTTGTGGACTTGTCTTAGTATTGCAACTTATTTTGCCGATAAGGTGAAATGAAAAATATCCACAACAAATCCACAACAAATGAAAGTAATGGAGTAGTGGAGCATTATTATTATTACTCATTCGCCACGTTGATACTCATTTTACTGTCCCATGGAAGGACAGTGCGTTCTTGAGAAACGCCGCACTGTCCATGATTTGGTTCTCACATATAAAATCATTTTCAGGCTCGCTGATGTACAAACGTCCAAATTCTTTAAGTTACGAGATGATATCGTTCCTACTAGGGGCAACCCCTACAACATCTTTTTAAACACAAGTCGTATGAATGTGAGACGTCATTTTTTACTGAACGTGTTGCCGGTTTGTGGAACAGTTTGCCACCATCCATAGTCAATTTTAGTAGTTTGTTATTATATGAGAAAACTATTAATAATGTGCATGCTAACCTATTTACAAGATATTGATCGCTTATCTGTTTATGTATAGTTTGCAACTTTACACTGTCATTGTCTGTTTTTTACCTATTGCTATGTATTATTACGTGATGTGTTAGTGGCCCTTTATCGCTAATAAATCATTCAGTGGAAGGCTGAGTCGATCTAGACGCTGCAATAAGAGTGTGTAGCCTGTGTCCGAGGATGTATATCGCACTGGATGTCGTTATAGACTGTTCCCGTAAGATTCGATCCTAGGATCGCACGCACGGCGGTCAGGCAGGCTAGAATACTTCGACCTACATCAAAACCACTATTCAATCACAACCATTTTCTACTATTTTGAATCAAAAGTTGACCAAATAACTGCCAACCAACAACTTTTGGTCTAAGAAGTTTTTTTCACAACGTGATCGAATGCGAATCATGCAGTTCGTGAAACTGCTGGTTGGCGAAGTTCACGTCCGCTATAGAAGTAGGCCTACGTTAATTATACGGTCGTCGGCGAAGCGACGTTGATTGATGCCTGACGCCGGTCGGCAACTGGGCGCTGTTAACTACGCTAATATATAACGTCAGTGCAAGCAGTCAGCGGAACACGAGTAGCACGACGATGGAACGCCGACATCATTCACACCGTGCATTGACGCTGCTGCAGCAGCAGCAGCAACAGCAGCAGCTCGACCGATGTCCGCATCACTGCAGCATCTGGCGACGTTGGCTAACCAACCGCATTAGTGCAGCCCGGTCGCACGGACCGACAGACAACGGCAAGTAAATCAACCACGCAGTCATGACAACGTGGCGTCAGGTCGTCATGACGACGCCACGTTGCCTCAGCAACCGGCACGGCGACAGAGGTGACGTGGGAGACCATCGCAATAAACAGTCGACGATGACCTCGAATCAAAGAATAGCGAAGTGTCGCCGACGACGAACCGAACTCTCACAGCATCACGTTCGTCCGTCTGAACTGAAAATGTTCCAAACTCAAGAACGAAAAGTAAGCTTATAGAAAGCGTAAAATCGGCTCGAACGTTTCCCGTGTCAAGTGCAACTCTCGGAACAGTTTCGGTCAAAAAGATCAAAATGTTGTTCTACTAATAGCAATAATAATATTTCCCTTCTTACCCCGCTCCATGAACTTGCCCCCGTACGTTTCCCGCCCTCTCGACCAGACGAACCGGCCAGTAGCATCAAACAGGCCCGACCTCGTCAGCTCAGCCAGCACAACATTCAGACGGTCAACAATTCAAGAGTCGCAGTTTTATACGACGCTGCCTAGAACCCAGTCGGCATTTTAAAACCGGGCCCAACGCTGCCAAGCGACCAACAAATGGATAGATGTTATTTGTGAAGTGACGACGGAAAAGTCCCGTCATATAGCGAGTGAGCCGCTGCGATCACTTCTTGTTCTTTCATTCACATTTTCGTGTTTTACCAACCTACCACATAGTAGTGAACTTTTACAGTTCGAAGCCACCAACTAGTCATTGCCGTCACAATCGCCGTGTGTTTGATACGATACGCTGACGATTGCCGGTATTTCAGGTACGGATAATTACCGCAAACCAAGGGCTTATAGCAGCCCCACGACGAACTGCATCAGGTCCTTCGTGTAACGGTTGCAGCCCGTTGCCATGATTGACCAATTACTGCAACCATCTCAGCGTACTGCATCGTGTCTTTTGCGGTAAATACTCACATCGAACTAGAAAACTCTCACTCGAGGTCGCACCGACCACTTTAGCACAAAGTACTCAACGACCAACCGACCAATAACAGTGTTGTGTATACGTTTGCTGCTGCCTTCTCGCGAGACTCGCGATACAAAATGTACACGTCACCTGGTAACGTGCACCTGTAGCCAAAAGGAATATCTTCCTCCTATGACCTTGAACTCTGACCTATGACCTTGACCTTCGAAAATGACCTACATAGGGTCAAGATGAACCAGCAAGCCAAATAACTAGATCAGAGGTCACCTAGTTCAAACGTTATTGTCCGGACACACAAAGAGACAAACACACCCGACCGATTGTTTGTTGTACGTGGTCCACTAAAATGTCAGGTAATAGATTACCTCGGCCGGACTAGAAGTCTCAGACCGTCGAAGGCACTCGTTACTGGCGGGTCGTCGGTTTGCGGCGGGTGCGTGAAGCGGCGACGACCGATCAAGAACGTCCGGCTGGACTATCGAACAGCGGCGCCACGCAGCCGCCGCAGCCGCCACGCTCTGCTGCCTCCCGGCCTTCTTCATCGTCGACTGGTCATCAGAGTAGCTGACCGCCAGTCCGTTCATCGACGTCTTCTGTGTCGTGTCCACCGTGTAGACGGTCGAAGTCGACCGTGATCGACGATCTTTCGCCTCTTTCGAATGGCCGTCATCGTCACTCGACGCCTCTGCACATATCAGCGCACGATGTCTACGAGAGAGTACATAACGGTTCCGCAATCACCTTGCAATTTGAGTCGACATTATTTCGTCGACATGCAAACACGTAAAAGCATCATTCAGTCGTTATGACTGTAGCTAATTACGAAAAGAATCCGTTGGGTAATGTTTCGGTTTTTGGAGAGTTTTTGGCATATTTTTCTTAACTAAGACCAGTTTTCTTGTGTCACGGTTAGTTGTCTTTGTACATTCATCTTTATTCACCAAAAAACGGTAGAGAAGAAAAATAACACAAAAACAATAAAAAGTGAAAAAAGCAAACAACTTAACTAAGCAGGTCAAAATTTGCAAACATTTCCCAATACTATTTATAAT
>Ga0209780_1002505_pt1 | contig 13094 bp, 6 predicted proteins | sample WorMetexBAHAMAS2_FD_187384 | JGI IMG/M metagenome (GOLD analysis project Ga0209780, IMG submission 187384) | Marine gutless worms symbiont microbial communities from Max Planck institute for Marine Microbiology, Germany - Inanidrilus exumae... | ecosystem: Host-associated > Annelida > Digestive... | reverse complement strand
TGGCGAAGCTACGGTTGCAAAAGTGGCTCGCTTTCTAGGACAAAATATTCATCGTAAATATTTCAAATTTAAGTAGCCTATAGCAATCACCGTAAAACGCTCTATTTGCTGGTATAATTTTTATGCAAATCGGTTCAGTGGTTTGGGAGGAGTTTGATCACATACATACATACATACATACACACGGAATCTGGACAATGTGGCTCTCAGTATACGCGTAACGCTCAATACCAAACCTGCTTCGCAGGTTTTGATAACGGGAAACTGGGTAACTGAATTTGGGGGTTTTCTTCCCGATTGACAGTGCATTCTATGGGCCATATAGTCATGAATTTTGCTACAAAGGACCAATTTCGCTGAAATTTACTTCGTTAAAAGAGGAGTGGAGAAATTTGATGATTAATGGGGAGAATTACATAAATGAACTACACAGTTGTCGTTGTTATTATGGCAACAGTGTACATCGCCGAAAAAGAAGTATATAGATGGATGTAGCGAAGTGATGTTCATTTAGTGTTGATGGACTTAGGTTGAGTAAGTATATAGAACTAAATGTGCGGTTGCACGCCAGGGGCGAAGTCTGAGATCTACGATTGCCTAGTTTCAGTTTGTGTTATTTAAATTAGGCATAATTATCTTCGGCCATGCCCACTTACAGAGTCGCACAGACAGCCGAGCTTTTTAAGCCGAATACTGTATTGTGGACATTGCACACAATACAGCCATCTAGTTTTGATGGTAGTTACAAGTTATTGTCCACAGCTGCATTGAAAAATTGTGAATTTAGCATATGGAGTCAGAAGAAGAAGCAAAAGCAGCCATTGCAGCACTGGATGGACATCGCATTCGTGGCAGTCAAATATCCGTAGAGGTGTGAAATTCGTTCTAAATTAGAATGTTGTTTATTTATGTTAGGTCTTAGGTCTACACTTCAGTTTTTACCGCATGACGTTATGCTAACTCGGTATATGATGTCGTCGTGTATATGCCTGTCTGTCCGTCGGTCTGTCTGTCAAAAGCTTGCACTGTACCAAAACAGCAGAATGTAGGATCACGCAAACAATGCCATATGATAGCTCAGGGACTCTAGTTTTCGGACACCAAAAATCTCGGCGAAATTCTAACGGGGTCCCCCATGTGACCCCAGGGCAATCTTCCCTTATCCCTTTATTTCCCCAATTCTTCTATCTTTTACTATGTTTTACTTTTCCTTTTTTCTTACTTACTTGCTTAGTTTATTTTGTTGCTTTTCCGTCATTTCCTATTTTACCTGGCCAGATGTCGTAGAAGGCGACTAAACCTGGCTTTATTTTTTTACCTGTGCAATGCTATGCTAGCGTGGTACTTGCTGTCATCATGTGTCCATCTGTCTGTCACACACTGGTATTGTCTAAAAATGGCTAAATGTAAGCAGTGCCACGTGATAGCCAGATACTCTAGTTTTCTGACGCCAACAGCACTTGGTGGGCGACGCCCCACTCCCCCGAAATTTGTACTCAAAGTGACCTACCCCCTTTCCAACACAACATTTTTACCATATTGCTTCAGCTGTGAGCGCTATCAAAAAATGTTCAATTACCACTAATAATAAGTCAACCACACACTTTCAAATGAGCCATAGATGAACCATGTATGTTGCCCGTAAGTCCCCCATAGGGTGGCACAAAACTCGATTTTGCTGTTTTTTACCAGTAAAATTCAACTTCTGTCGAAAGAAGTCTGCTGCAAAGTTTCTTTGTGTGAAAACTTCAGAGGCAAAGTTGTAGCTACATCATTCCACCAGCCAGTTGTAGACAGCATCAGGAATGTCCAGCTGTGCAAACTTCTGGAGCAGGGTGGTGTGGCGGACAGTGTCAAACGCCTTGCTGAAGTCTAGACTAATGACAATAACGTAGGGATGATCAGACAGCAAGTTGGTAACTGTTTGGAGAATGGCAATTACAGCAGCAGTGGTGGACCCGGAGGGTCTAAATGCAAACTGGTCACTGAAGACCAGAGACGGTGGTGGTGTGAGTAGTGCTGGGTAGATGAACTGCCTGACAACGAGACGCTCAATGGCTCGGCTCAGTACTGATGTGATAGATATTGGGTGAAAATCGGAAAGGCTGGCAGGTGAGGATATCTCTGACACTGGATGGATGCAGCTTTCCACTGATGTGGAATAACACCATCGGATACAGAGACAATGAACAAATGTGTCAACGGCTTGTAGAACAGTGGAGCGCCAAGTCGCTGAAACCAGGACGGTAGCTGATCTAGACCTGTAGCAGTCGCGCAGAGGTTGTCAAGAATGTTAAACATGCGCCATTCAGAGACGACTTCGATGACGTTAGGTGCGGCAGTATGTTTACACGGTGGCGGTTTGTAGCTGGTATCAGTTGAGATGGCGGCGTACATTGTTGCTATTTTGCATGCTATACTGTATGCTTATATTGTGACTGTATACTTTGCGTTTGACGAAATTTTATTAGAGAATTTTACTACTACTACTATGTTGGGCCTGGTTACCCAAAAATAAACATTTCTTGCAGTCACAGTGCCCTTTCTGTTGCCCAAATAACAGTGTCAGAGGAATAAACGTAACTGATTTGCTGATGTTCACCAGTGATAATCATTAATGAACTGGACCTCAGTCAGCGTTTCTTGATCCACCAAATGAGTCCTGAGACCAGGGACACTACATCCAGCTCTCTACTGCCGTCGCTTAGAAAGTTCTGATTGTACATGTAGTAGTTGTTATTAATTATAAATAAGATAATAAACTAACAAGATTCAACTGCTGTCACAGCACTGTTTAGTTATTGTGTAATAGATTTTGTTACTGTTGATTTGATCTAAAAACTGATAAGCTTATTTTAAAATTATTTGACATTTAGTATTGAAGCGTTTTCCTGGACATCATGTGGTAACAAATAGGCCATCTTATGTCACGTGTGTCGCTTGTCTTGTTACGTTTATGCTTGTGATAGTATTTTAAATACGTTTCTGAGGTTCGAGTTTAACAATTTGTTGTCTATGGTGCACAACAGTTGTCTACATCAGCTACTCAAGGACGAAAAAGAAAGTTTGATAATCTTGGCCCAAGTTTCAGGTAAATATGACAATTTTTGGTTGATGTCATTTTTGACCGGTTTGTCTGTGAAGAATTGAAAAAAAATAATAGCATATAACGTGTCATATGTACGCTGTTACAGCCAAAGTGATGCATTTATTATAGGCTCAAAAGTGCCTCTATTGCAATCACTTTGGCCGGCTCGGAAGGGTTTTTCAGATAAAACTCCCCTAAACCCAAACCAATTTGGACAAAACTCGGAATATTAGTGAGGAACAGTAATGGATTTTTGCACAAAAAATATGAGAAATTGCCTTAGGGGTTCCACCAAATGGTGCAAAAATTAGTGTTTTTGTCAGCAGTAAGAATACAACGCAACCTTTTGTCACTTATCTGCACAGATTTCAACCATTTTTAAACGACAGACGTGAATAAGTGTGCTGATGGTGACTGGTGTGAAATTTTTTAAATTACTGGGCAGGGAGTTTTGCAAGCCCTAAAAACACAGTTTTTTGGATTTTTCGGTGGGGTGCTTGTACCCAGCGTACAGTTGAAATGCCACAACGTCGGCTGATGGAAGTCATTTCAGGGGCTAGTCAGCATCTTAATGATATGCCTTTTATGGGTGAGTTTTGACGGAGAACGTAGTTTGGATGCTGTGACCACCAGAAAACAGCACATATTTTAGAATGCGAGACATCAATGCTGATGTTACTTAGTTGTACTGTCGCCATCCGTCAAAATACCCCTCAGACTATGTGAAGTGCCCCTGCAGCATATTCGTTACAGCTTCACTCTAATAAGTGCATAACAGTCGACCTAATGAAGCCGGTCTCAAATGTCTGTACATACTTACGTCCGTCCACAAAAATTTTCTTTGATTTCAGTTAAATTTGGACTGTAGGTAGAGGTCGATGAGTGATGCACGATGGTATTCAGTATGACCTGATCTAAGGTCAAGGTCAGGAGCCCTAAGTTGGAAATCTGGACATTTTCAAAAGCTATCTCCTCCGCCATTTACAATGGGAGCTGGCAGCTGACCACGGATTCTTAAACTAAAGCACAATATCTAAATTGTTCGGGCCGGATTTTTTATATTTGGTCTACTTTTTGTGTCATGTGACTTTGAAGTTGGCACGGTCCGTCTGTTGCAAAGAGTCGACCGTCAGTCCCCGCAGAGGGCTAATTTTTAATAATAATAATAATCTGTAGCAGTAGTTTGCTTGAGAGTAACTATTTGACATGTGTAGTACATTATCTTACTTTGTAAATGTTTTTATTTACTTACTTGTCGATGTCTTATGGCTCAAATGTGTGACTGCTGTAACATAGAGGTGGTGGCCGAGGTGGCCCACCGAATCATTCTGCACCGTATCCCACCAGACAGGACCTGAGACAAGAGATTGACGACAGGAGGCGATATAACGTTCCTCCATCTGCAGCTCCGCCGCAACAGCGTGATGAGTTTGCATCTGATCAAGTCAAAGATCTACTAGAACTGTACATTCGTGACCCAGCTGCTTTTGACCAGTATGCTCGCACCTATTACTACGGAGAACGGGCTCAGAGGCAGCTGGCTGCAGCGCAGCACAATGGCCGCATGATGCCAGACAGGTTGAGTTGCCTTGCTATTTAGATGCTTGTCATTTACATAATTGTATTGTTGTCATGTATGCTAGGCAACTGGATGCTTTCAACACGTGGTCACTCCATAAAATTCTCCCGCTTTCATGCACCAGATATGTAAAACTAACGGTCGAGGAGACACGCGGTTGCCATCCTGTTTCTTCAAGGGAGTCAGCTTAATTTCTTTGGTCATATGTCACGAGCATTTCCGTGCAGGATCACCACAGAGTCATTGATGTGTCACGGAGACCACCATTTTATTGGAGAAGACGTTGATGCTGCCCACATACCATCTGGCTGAGGGGGGTTGTTGATGTACAATCAGCCATCATTGGGACCCACCGAGCAAAAGCCAGTGACCACGCGTTCTAGCAGTGTATCATCGATGTGGCTACACTCCAGTAGAGGCACACTGCTGAAGAAGAAGATATGTGTATTTCAGTGACATGTGTGAATCGATTCTGCGTTGGTAATTTGTCACGATGTCATAGGCCACATAGCCTGCAGACACGTAGCATGGTCTGTGTTTGTGTGTGTGTCTGCATGTGTATCGTGCACGCGGGTCAGCCGTGCAGAAATGGCTGAAGTCGTTGGGAATGCTGACAGTCCAAGGAGCCACGTAGTAGATGGAGATCCAGATCCCCCGTGGGAAGCTCACTTGTGAGGGGATGTGCCAGCCCTTGATAACGTACTTATGCATGGCGAATTCCCAGCGTCCCAGGGCACGTGGCAGGTGAATGCGTTTGCCACCAGTGCCACCACGAGGGTGACAAGATGGTGTAATTGCTGTCGTTCGTACGTCAGTGGTGGTTCTTGTCATCCAGCTTTCATGCCACGTCTGCACTGCAACAGGGAGACAAGACGGTGATACAGCCTGTTGCCTTGAGTGAACTTGAAGGTCATTTTAACTGTTTGAAACTTCTAAACTTTATACCTCGGAAAATATAGCACGCATTAGCTGTGCTGTGTGTACACGAGAATTGGAAAGCACATTTGACCTAAATTTCAAGTATCGTGTCAAATCTGAAGACTTCAGAAGGTCGCAGGTGGTGTTAATATCTTAGAACAGTGCAAGATACAGACGTTATTCATTACTTCAGACCACTAATAGAAAATGATATATGCCCTGACGGATAGCGCCGTTTTCGATGACCTTGAATAACATTCAAGGTTATTGCCTATAGTGAGTGTTTTAAAATACATATTGCTGTACATTTGTATAGCAGTTGACAACCCTTCAGCTGACTTAAAGCATAGCATGGTCCCTCGATGGTAGCTGAGCTTCCTGTTTTTATTTGTTTACATGCACGGTAATTTGTACACACCAAAAACTTTGGGCTTATTATGTTGTGTGCATATGTGATTGTTGTAAATGAATAGCAATTATATAAATAAATATAAATAAAACATTTAGTGGGATTATGTTTGAGAAATGTTGTCACAATATTTTGTACAGATTTCCAGTTGCAAGTTCCAGTTACAGACGGTATGTGAAATGTTGTTGAGTCCTTATCGACTACATGCATTTTAGGCTGACCATAATTTAAACCTTGTTGTTGTTGACCTTTCCATGATCTTTAAGTGTCATTCTGGTATTTTACTGTTGTCTTTTAAGTAGTTTCGCTAGTGTCTTACGGAGTAGTCAGTTGCATCTGCAGTACTTCACCTCATATCCCGTAACGTTAACCTGGACTCGGACTTTACCATTTGGTTGATCATCATCATGTCTTTATTAAAACTTGCGACAAACTGCAGACAATATTAAGAAGGTCAGCGTAAATAGGCTGTTTAGCGTGTGTTAATAAAATGTCTTTTAACGAGATGCGTGTATGGTAAATTCACAGTCCATAAGATGACTAGTTAGTGTTAGCCAGTAACTGTCTGTCATGCCGACGAGATTGCAGACCATACTTCTGAAAGGCGGCAGAAGGCTATGTAGGACATACTGTGGGTCCCGGCATATTTTATTGAAAACTCAATCGTCGCACTCCGCCAACTGCGACGAAGTCTGATAGGTCCAGCAGGCAGAATCCGCAGTGGTTGCTGTGGTGAAGGAAGGCGTTGACTTGTTGTCCACTGCAGTAAGAAACCCGCTTCGCGCATTGACACGTAGGTCAGCCTAGAGACTACAACAGCATGGAAGACATCCTGTATTAGACGTCACATAACTCATGGTGCCTTAGTACTCGCGTCTGCGCTCTCTCGCTGACGATGCAGCGGATGTGGTCTGATGCTGATAGCTTGTTGCTGAAAGCAACACTGAGGATCGTAAGCGAGCATTGCCAGGTAATATCGGGAAGCAATGGTGGCAGATTGACAGTTAACAGCAGCAAAACTTAAAATTTTATAACGGCTTCATTAATAAATATAGACTGTTTAGTACGCTGGCCCAACATTACAGTAGCTTATTGTCCACATTTATTTCTTTCCCTCAATAGGGGTGCAAAGTATTGCGATCATTGTGTATGTCTGTCTGTGCGTAAACCACACGACAGAATTTCACCAAATGTTCTGTGGCTGTGGCTCAGTCCTCCTCTGACAGTGCCATACATTTTTTAATTCGGTTTTGTGGATGATGTCATGTTTTCACATAATGGAGTGAATGGGCCAGAATCAGAGACCATCGTCTATTTCGCCAGATGATGGCACCGGGGATGAAGTCTTTCATCTCCAGCTGCATCTTGTTGTTATTACTAGGTCTCACAGTTTTCCGCAAGCCACAGAATTTCGAGCCATGCCACAATTGATTGATTATATTCTCGTGTACTTACACTATATATACACACACCATAGGACCTTACTTATCACTGCCAATTATACTTACTTAAATTTGGGATGTAATGGATTCCGTTATTTTTTTGAATCCGGCCAGAACCAGATTCGGCCATATATCAGATGAGATAGCCGGCCGTAACTGGAGCCGGATAGTTTGATGTAAAGCCCGTAGGTCTACAGTATTTTCAATAGGCTTATACTAAATTTCAGCACAGAATACCATACACAAATACACATGTAGTTTTTATTCAGTTTACTAATGAACCAGGTAAGTACTAACTAATGATTGCTAGAAGTTAGAGCTTAGAATACTAAACGTGAAGTGTTGCCTTTTACATATCACAAAAGTTGACAAAACATACTGCAATAAGATCCGCATTGTGATGAATCAGCAGCGACGTAGAATAACTTTTCGTGGTAATGCCACACGAGAGTTTATGATTGCATGCCTTGCATACAGCAACATTATTATTATCAAACTCAACCAAAAAACTGCCATATAACGCTAGTTATTTTTATTATCAGTCATGCATTGTGTTTATGTATACACTTGTCATCATCATCAAAATGTCAGCTGTAACTCTTAAGTATCCATCTCTGATATCTGGCCATTTACAGCTTATCTGCCGGATCTGGAACCGGATAATGAAAAATGGCCAGATATCCAGTCAACCGGAACCGGATATCTGGTACATCCCTAACATGAACAACAAAAATAAATGAAAATTTTCTAAACTGAGCTGCGGTATTTGGCAAAATTTTTTGTGGAAAACTGTGGGCCCTAGTTATTACACGCCAGCAGAGAACCAACTGCAGCAGGTGCTTGCAATGGCTATGCAGTAATAGTATGAACTGAGGTATGTGTTGTTGTTTGCAGCTGATTGAAGGAAGCAGTGTGTGGACTGGCTGATGCTACGCGTGGCATCGGCGCTGGCTACTGTGCCCATGTATGAGTACTTTTGACATCACACTCCAGCGTCTGCTGAGACTTGATCTCTATAATGTGTTGAGATATTTCCGTGGCCAGTTTCTGACTGGTCGTGAACTGTAGCCAAAAATGTTTGATGTGTGTTTGTATATGTCGAATGTTGTGCCACGTCACTATGCATGTTGTAACAGTTTCATGAACAGTGAAGAAGTGATAGATGTATTTGTCTGTAGATCTTCATTTTGTTTCTTTTTGTTGCATCCACAATGTGAGTGGCCGCATGTACATGTGCAGGTGTTCAAATAAAAGTTGACTCCCAACTTCATAACCACTGCAAATTTTGAGGCCAAAATTTTTACGACTGTACCGTCCTCACTTGTATACATATTTGTATAGTTTTCATTCATGAATCTTCAGTTTGCAACTTTTCGGTGTTGGAACATAGTCTTGTGAGACTATTTAAATACAATAGTAAATAGTTTTCATAAGAAACTATTTAAATAGTATTTGAAATAGTAAATACCAATAGACTATTTCAAATAGTAGTGGACTATTTAAATACGGTTTAAATAGTACCAACTTTTATACGTGCATATAGAAAGTCGTAATCCACCGACATCAAATGTAACAGATATGCTATAAATGCAGTAAAATGCACGATATTATAACAAACTCGTTCAGTGTATTAGTAATAACATTTTTTGCTAAACCTGATAAGTAAGAAATGCAATGGCTGTGTTAATGAATAATGAACGGTCTGTGCTTAGCTTGACTATTTACTATTTTGTAAATAGTAAATAGCATTGGTTGTACTATTTAAATGGTATTTAAATTAGGGATATCCAAAACGGATAATTTACTATCCGGATGTCTGTTTACTGGATATTAAATTATCCGGATACCACTATGGCGGCTTGAAATTGCCATGCAAAGTTTAACGGGGTAGCTTTCCCTATTTCGGTGAATGGGAGGTTGCAGCCTCGCAGGAGGACCCGCTTCTGTCACACGGTCACTGTATGTGACTAGGCGAGTCGAGTGTAGCCCACATACAAAAGATCTGCTTGATCCACGACGAAACTTATCAAACGTTGTAAATGATTCTTGACACAATTAACTGAGTCCAAATCCAATGTCTGTTGATCCAAACTGTTCCATCTATTGATGGGTCTTTCAGTGAATAAGTTGCATCTCACATTCAAGTTACTTCTGTGTTTAACCAGTTTGAACTTATGTCCTCTGTCTGAGATGCTTTGCTGTATATAACTCAAACATATATTTCAGAGGAACTGCAGACCAACCTTTGCCATTTAAAACACTTCAGTGATATCGGCTCTATTTCGTCTTTCTTCCAAACTCCAAAGTCCCAAACGTTGCAGTCTTTCGCAATATGGCAGTTTAGAGAACCCGGGAATCATCCTTGTGAATCGATGCTGCTCACTTTCAATCGATAATTTGCTTTGTTTTATTTTTGGCGGACCGTTAATATTTAATGGTTAATACTTTGGTCATTAAATACTACAAGATACCGGATATGGATGATTAAACAGATCATTTATTGTCTGGATTTATCTGGATATCTGTGAACATTACTAATTTAAGTTATAAATAGTCTCTTTTAGTAAACTATTTAAATAGTTAAATAGTATTTACTATTTAAATAGTATCCAACACTGCAAATTTTAATCACTGTTTCGACATCCATGCTGGCAGTTTTATAAAATAGCTGCTATAAAAATAGACATGCTGACAAGTTAAAGCAATTCAACAACTGTTCGGATGCTAAATTGCAATTACTGAAGTGGTGTGGAATGTGTCTAATCACAACATCTGAATTCGAAGTTTGTTTTCCGGTGAAATTGTCCATGATGCTGACGTTCATTGCTTGCATTTAAACTGTAATTAAATAAAAACTACCGGTAACAAATTAAACACTACTTTTTTCACAAATTGTATGTCACAATGACGTCTTTTTGTGGCATTTGGTTCCACGTTTTATCAGCATATCTGTGGTGATGTCATTTCCATATAATATATAGGCAGTAACACTGCAAATAAACATTTTCAGCAATCTTGGTACGTTTATGTACTTAGTAATGATGGCCTAATAACTGCCAAAGTCAGAAGCCAGCAGTTGTGAAAATATTAATGATAAACCTTAGGGGGTTAGTTTTTATTTGGACACACCTTGTAGAAACAACATTTAGAGAAGAAGCTATGCGAATACTCGTTGCTAGGGTTAGTAGCTAGTATTATTATTTTATTGTAATTTTTTGGCATTATGAGGACTAAAACTGAGGTGAATAGTTATAAGCATTTCCTAATGTGTTTCCTGATCTTTTGTAGTAAAGTTTATGGTAAAGCCAAGTGTAGCCTCGTTTTCAACATATTGAAAATGCTGCTGATATTCATAAGATGGTGATTGACTTGAGTGTTGTATACACACCGCATCAAAGAATCGTGAAACTTTGCTACAACTGACGTTTGCTTCGGCAAAGGACTAGAACAAAAGTTTTTGTGCTATTTTCAGTGGGGTTGAAATACACTGTGTTCAATGGCTGTAAAATTAATTGCGTTCATTTGCAGCATTCATCAAACATAATAAAAGTAATTGTGACTAAAAGTTTCGTTTTCTCATGCATGTGTTGTTAGTTAGTCACTGTTTTACTAAGGACGCCCCATGTTTAGAATTATAAGGTGCACTCATACTGTTATCTGCAGTTACAGGCAAATTTCAGTTACGTGTTTGGATCGATTTAATTATTATTAACAATCAGCTGTTCACAGTTCGTGATGCAGCCTAACGCGATATTGTATGACCGTGTTGTCATCTGTGAATTTAGAAGCTAAAGGCATTAAATACGTGTGTTCACACCTGATGTGGTTACTTGCGTTGCGGCATATTGCCCTAAATTGCGGCAAAAACGACGCAACGTGCCATGCGGCACCGCAATGCAATGCATCCGGTTTGAACGCACCGTAAAGCCTACCATGCAAGATGCTCACCACTCGTTTCAACAAAATCGCAACAGGTGCGCTACCGCTGTGGGATAAATGTGCTGAAGTGTGGAGCATGAGATATGGCTCATCTTGCACATTGTGGTAGTCGTTAATGGAAAGAGAAAGACGATATTTTCACCGTGAAACGCATTGTTCACATACCGGCAGCATTGGTGCGCCATTGGCACGGATGGCCCGGCAACTGCCGTACCATTTATGATAAAATAATATCATCATATCATATCATATATAATTCGTACAAATGTACTGGAACACACAAGGCACACAAGTGCACTAACAGTGGCCCAAAAACACAACAAAACATTTCAGCGTAACAGCACAGAACTAAAGAGCTAAACATTTATGCGATGAACTAAAAACATTTAGTAAAAGCAGAAAAATCAACATTTACAATAGCGCGACAAAATCTGTTTAGTGATGTAAAATCCAACTCAGTAGGCAACGAGTTCCAGGCATTTATAACACGTTCGCTAAAAAAGTGGGATCTAGTACCAGTTATTGCACGTTCCTTGTAAAGTTTATACCGATGTCCACGAGATGTGATACGAGTATTAAACTTGAAAAAGTCATTCATATCAGTATCAACTAGACCAAATACCACTTAGTAACACCATATTAGGTCTTAATTCAAGAAAAGTTGAAAAAAATAAAAGCAAAGTTATTTGCCTACCGTTTTTGGAATACGATACGTCTATATAATGTCAAGTTACTGGTTACTGGCGTTTAACGTCTCTTAACATAGCAAAGATGATCAGCGACTACAATTTCAGAGTTGTCAGCGATTTTTTATGCTTTCTCCACCCGACGGTGTCAGCAAATTAACGCATTATGCTTTTTGGCCGTCCCGTTCGTCCGGTCAGATATTGTTACCACAATATCGCATGAATGACTTGAGCAATTTTCATAAACCGGAGGGGATATTCACTAGCCCCTGTTGATGATCTGATTAGATTATAGAGGTCAGGATCACAGCAAGCCGAAGTACAGTGGCGTCGGAAGCAATTTATAAGTGAGGGGGTCATTTCGAAAAAAATTGGGTTGTGTCCCCATGTAGCCCAGTGGTCTAATCACGGCGCTGTGTGCATTAGAGCATGGCGCTCTCAGTGGCCGGGGTTCAAACCCCAGCCCGGGCGCGTCCGCCTACCAAAGAATTATTTCAAATAAATTGAAATAATTACTACGCACATGACGAACAGGGAGATAATCCCGGGCAGGAGAAAGAGGGTTCGACGGTGTCCTCTATAAACTGACCTTTGCAGGCACCTTGATCAGCAGCGTCAAGACTGCCGGCCGCGTGAGTCTGGCTGGCGTAGTACACGGCGCCAGTCAGGGCTTTAGTAGGCCACGTCTAGAAGAGGCACCCTTTGGAAATACCCGACAAGTTCTTCATGCACTGCTATTTAACTCGCCTTCCCCGCACGTCGCTAACACACATTGCACACACCTACCAATTTCCCTCCTCTCCCTCGGCAAGCGCACTGGACCGCTATATGGTCTCAGCGCTGAGGTCCAGAGTAGGTTGGGCCTCTGCCCGCAATAACGAACGAACGAACGCCCCCACTTCATAGGATTCCCCCCCCCCATAAGTCTCTGCGGGGGTGGCTCATTTGTAGGTTTTATGTGATATTATCACTGATGTAAGTATCAGTATCTGAGAATGAAATTGTCTGATAAATTGTTGGCAACGCATTAACT
>Ga0209780_1002504_pt1 | contig 13096 bp, 8 predicted proteins | sample WorMetexBAHAMAS2_FD_187384 | JGI IMG/M metagenome (GOLD analysis project Ga0209780, IMG submission 187384) | Marine gutless worms symbiont microbial communities from Max Planck institute for Marine Microbiology, Germany - Inanidrilus exumae... | ecosystem: Host-associated > Annelida > Digestive... | reverse complement strand
ATATATATATATTTTTTTCTTATTTTTTCTTTTTACAATTATCTTTCCTCAACAATTAATACTCATTAAATGTTAATATTTCGAATATAATCTTACCTTAAAGGCGCAATATGACCTACATTGTGTTGAAAGCGCCATTAAACTCCAATCAACCAATCTTATGACATTCTCAGAGTCGCTTCAGTTCTGTCTGCTATAAGCCAACACAATACACAGGACACAATACCCATGGTGGATTATAGTTGAGGTGTTTGGTTTTCTTCAGTCATTGAGCCAATAGGTGGATATACTACTGAGTCTCTAATGCATGGCCAGTACGATTGTCGAATATTTGATTACCTTCCTGGCCACTGAAGGATGGAAAATGCATCTAAATTATCTAACTAAGCTAATTAATCTTATCAGTTGATTATTTCGTTTTATTCGATATAAATTAATGTACGACACTGTTATTAACCTTGAATATGCAGTATTACTTAGCATTACATATAAGTCATGTTTTTGATTGTTCCTTGAAGTTCAGATTCTTGTTCCTTGAAAGTCCTGGAAAATTGTTTAAATCATTTTTGTTCAGTTGTTGTAAATGTGTGCATCCTGTCTCGACAGACTGAAACTTCTCATGTCCTCCTCAACATCATGCCAACATTCTTTCCTTTGTCATTCTGTCTGTAACTCCTACCTCTGTCAGTATACAGTGTTAGATCCAGTCAGTATCATCCACAGGGCCAGCACTAGCCAACCAACACGTTGCCAAGATAGGAGGACCAATGAAGATGGCACCACTAAATGTATAAATTGTTATACTGCAGGCTAGTATTATGGATAAAGGTCTTTTGTTCTAAATTCTAGCTATTGTACACCACTGAATACAATGCCGAGTTATCTTGTCGTTAGTGTAAATTTTTGACACGTATACAACTAATAATTGGTTATGTAAATTGTTTTCGAGAAAAATTAAAATGTTAAATTGATGAAAATTATGGGAATTGCCTCATGTTGACAAATTTGTTACTATGACATAACCAACCAGTTGCCCGGATGTTGATTTGATATGTAAATATACAACTATGCAAATTACGTAAAACACACTTCGCAATTTGCGATTCTTGGTGAGTCAAGCAAAACAAATCCCATAATGCTGTGTTGACAGTTTTAAAAATATTTGAGTTTTGTGGCCACATTCATTGGTCCCGGTTTTGTAGATGATCAATGGCAACACATTCTTCTGCAGTTACAATTGAATGTCGTGAATCTAGAATAACTATTATATCTGTGGCATCATCTCTACTTTCTGTATGTCCAAACTGCCTGAGTACTGTTCCTAATCACTAGGCTGATTGGTTCCAGTCCCAGCAGTTCTCTTCAGCTCGGCATTTTTTTTCTTTCTTTTATTCTTGCCGACAGTCATGTCTATATTCTCCCTTTCCTATCTGTACCTTCACTTGCCCGTCCTCTTGCTGGTGAAGTTGCCGGCAGCGTATTCACTGTCCAGATGCTTACACTGTGCCATGCATGCACCATTGAAGTATAATTCTCATGCCCAGAAACAAGGCACTAGTATATCTGCAACCACTGCTAGAATGTGTGCATTATATATTGATTGGTTTGACATCTTTGGAGAAAATAATGAGACTGTACATCTGTAGTTCATTGTGGTAGTGATTTTGCTCTGAATATTATTGTTTTTACCTTGAACTTAACATTAGTACTTCTCAGTAACATTGACATTGCGTAATTTTATAATTCTAGTGCTGAAATTTCACAGGTGTATTACTGTTATCCATTCTGTTCAGATTTGTCAGTTTCAGTGTTTGCTATATAACGAGTTTGCAGCGATGATGACTGTACTTGGCAGGGCCAAGGAGTTCAGTCGTCCACGACAGTGGCTGGCATGGTCTTCAAACGTCAGGTTGAAGGTGAAATTACGAAGGCGGAAGACTGCAAAGTGGCCGTCTACTCATGTCCACTTGATATCATGCAGACAGAAACTAAGGTGACGACTTGAGTGCTAAAATTTTGTTTTATCAGACCGCTCTTGGCAGATATACTGTTAGGAAGGTCTGATAACAATTTCATTTTTATTAACGTGGATTCTAATAAGTACATGGTTATTACAAAAGACCAAAAGATGTGTGATGAAAATGGAGGCCCTTTGTACTTGTAAACTGTTTAATTTGATGCTAGTGAGCTCTTTGTAGAGAATATCTATGAACAAGAAGATTCACTAATTTATTGTCAGCTGTTAATTAAAGAAGTGTAACTGTTTGCTGCAACATTAGCTGTTTCACAGTCATTAAACAAGTCAGCCTGTGTTAGCTGGCACCTCAAATTATAACTGGAGGGTTTTCTTTATAGCAGAGTTTTACTGCCCATGGTAAATGACGACAGCTAGTGCATTCCGATTAGGGAGACGATGCATGAATTCCGGCACCATCTCCATGTTTGATGTTGGTAGTATCTGTCTGTCTAACTTGTGTATATGATGGATGAAGTGCAAACTGCTGGCCTGTGTACACTGATACACCGTTGTTTCAGGTTGTTTATTTCTGTGTACATAGAAGTTATTTTCATTATTGTCAACTCATAATATGACATTGCCATGTAGGGGACGGTTCTGATCAAAACGGCAGCAGAACTGATGGACTACAGCCGTGGTGAAGAAAGTCAGGTTGAAGAGGTACGTAGTGTATCATTGAATGTGAAACTGCTTTTTGTTGCTATGGCATTTGATGTGTGACAGGTCCACTTATTTTTTACCACCACTTTAGAAATCCAACTCAGTTGGGTGTCTGCATGTGACGACGTTAAATTTCGAACGAAATGACGTTTGACCTAGATACATGGCATGCTGGTTCTGCTTGATCCTATCTACGATAATACACCTTGATTCATTTGTTGATTCAGGTGCTATATTAATTGTTTGCTTGCTTACTTATTTACTTACATTCTTACTTATTTACTTTCTTAATATTAGGCCTATTCCTTTCAGGCCAGACATCATAAGAGGCGACCAGACCTGCAGGGGCATAAATACCGCCCCTGCAAACCCCGAAATGCAGTGGGCCCACAATGTGAGGACTAAGTGCGCTGCCTTTAAAATTTCAACCCAAAGTAATTTCCGTTTTGAGTCGTGAAACTGTCCTCCGTCTGATTGCTGGCAAATTTGTTAACAGTCAACCTGTACATATAGTGAGTAGTTCACTATCAGTAGTTAATTGTAGTAGTTCAGCTACTTTGTGGTAGTTATAAGTAGTTGTTGACTATGTTTGGAAAATTAGTTAGTAATCAGTAGTTTAGCCACTTTGAAGAGTAGTTATTAATTACAAGTAATTAACTATGTTTTGTGACTACTTTTTAATCAAAGTTCCTGAAAAGCTTAAACTTTGAGGATAGCCAACATTCACTGCATAATTTTGTGCTTAATTTCTTCATCTAGATGACTGATGTTTACGAAGCAAGCTTTCTTTTGATGGCATCAATTAATGCTGCATAAACAGTTGAATGATATGACAACGGAGTTATGAGATGTATAATACTTGTTGTTCATTACTTGAACATCATTACAATTATAGGTAGTTAATGTAACTATAATACTGTGGCTGCATTTAAAATAGTCATGCCCATCACTGTTTAAATACAATAAAAGTAGTAAACAACAAAGAACTTATCAGAGTATCTAGCCAGAAAAATGGCGCCTACATACCGTTTTCTGCAGGGAGGCCCAAAATTTGAAGTTACACCACTGCAAACCTGATTTTAGTTTTTTTGTGTTTATTTTGTGCTATAGTATATTTCATTATGGATGCATGTTTGCTTTTGTTGCGTTTACATTTAGCCAAGAGATTGGCTGGGTAGAACATCTCCAAAATGACCTGTCGGGTGGGATGTAAAACCTTAACTTAGTCGATCAGTCATGTAGGTCAAAGGTCAGGATCTTAGGTCAAGAGTTCATTGTCACTGTGAATTCAGAGGAGCAAAACATTTAAGCTGTGCATGCGTATTACAAGGCAAAGGCATGGCTGGTAAAAAGCAGACCTGATTTTGAAACTGTAAACAGGTAACAGCACCATTTTCTGTGTTTGTCGGGTTGTTTGTGCTAAAGTGGTTGATGCGACATTGTGTGAACGCATTTTGGTTTGTGTAACATTTTTCTTTTACACTGTACTTGTTCCTAATGTACAGGAATTTCTCTGTGAATACAGTAACAGTCTGTGTTGAATTGAGACCGTGCAGTTGTGTGCACAGCAAATGAAAGCGATCGCAGACACTGGGTGCAAGGTGGTCGTCACTGGTGGTAAAGTCGGTGAAATGTACCTTCACTATGCTAATAAATATTGTCTCATGGTTGTCCGGCTGCTGACCAAGTTTGACTTGCGGCGCTTGTGCAAGTCCATCGGCGCTACACCGTTACCGCGACTGGTGAGCATGCTACTTGCTGTTTGGTGGCTTTGCTTTTTAGGTCATCTCTTCTGAGTCGACGTAATAAAGTGGGTGTCAAAAGTCCATCCCTCTGTGCGTCCACAAAAAGTTTTTTCGATCTTAATGAAATTTGGCATGTAGGTAGAGGTTGATGAGTGATGCATGACGGTATGCAGTATGACCCAATCCAACGTCAAGGTCACAAGCCATTGAAAGTTGGAAATCCTTCCATTTTCAAAACACTATCTCCTCCGCCATTTACAATGGGAGATGGCAACTGACCACTCACTGATTCATAAACTAGGGCACAATATCTAAAATTTGATTGGGCTGGATTTTTGATATTTGTCCTGCTTTTCGTGTCATGTGATTTCGAACTTGGCAGAAACGTCAGTTTTGAAGAGTCGATCATCAGTCGCGCTCGGGGCTAATTTATGTGAAGTATATTTTGTGTTTTGTTAAGTTGCTTTGACTCTTTTGGGTGCAAGGACATCTGGCCTGCAAAATACGTTGCCTCTTGTCTCCGAATGGTTTCCTTTCAAAACAAGTGGACGAAGATTTACCTGGAAAACGGCCTTCAAAATGTAGGCAGTTTTGTTAATTTGATTTTAGATTGTAATGTAATTGTCTGTGTGATAAAATGCATTACCGTAATGTGCATACAGGCCGGGTATGATATGGCCATTTTAAACTGTAAAGCATTTTTGCAGTATTATGCAACGTAGACGCTGGTAAGTCCAGACTGGGTTAGTCTGGTCTCATCTGGCCTGGCATGCATCCAGTCTCACGGACACATTCCGCACTACATGTGTATCATTAGCACATGCTCTGTTGGTAATTAAAGCCTACGGCTATATGATATCATTACAGTTTTGGGACTAACAGATGGGTAAATGGTGTGTTTTGTTACTGAATGTGATGAAACATTTGTGCACTCGTGTTGAAGCACATATCAGTGATGACTGTGTGTTCAGACGCCACCAACAGCTGATGAAGCTGGCTATTGTCATCATGTACGTGTAGATGAAATTGGTGACACACCAGTAGTTATCTTCAAGCAAGGTACATATGGAAATACTGCCATCACCAGCAACACTGCCGTTGTGATATTGAGTTATATTTATCTTTACCCCATGCCGAAAGCAGTCGCAGGTTTTCACCAGCATTTGTTTGTTTTTTTATCCACATGATTACTAAAAACTGATGCAGCTAGGATCACCAAACTTGACATAGAAATGTTCCACACTGAGTCCTGGAGACCCATTTATTTTGCAGTCAAAAGGTCAAAGTCACAAGACACAAATATTGCCGGCATGATCATGGCGCTCTTGTGGGTACTGTCATTTCTGTTTCTATTTTTCTGTTTTATTATCTGTCCTTTTATGGCTGTTGCAAATGAATGTTGCCAGGTTCATGTTTATTAACTTCTTCAGTTGGCGTAGAATAGGACTGATCCATTTTGTTGCCTAACTTAATAATACTTCTTTGATAGGTTTTAATTAATTTATTATGTTCAGTAGTTGTTAGCTTTTTGTCTGCTCTTTCTCTTTAATGAATATCCAAGGGACTGTTTCCAAGTTGGACATTTAATTCTATGCAGTTCCACCTGTTTTTACAAATAACAACTAAAATATTAGTGCTGATAATATAACAAAATCTAAGAACTAAATTGCCTGTAATAGTCTGTTACTACAATGGTGCATTATTTGTGTTAGATATTAGTGGAATGAGTGACTGAGTAACTGTATTGGTTTTTAGCAATAAGAAGATAAATACCAGCACATGTTTGTCATATTGATGACTGGCTTTATGTTACATTTCTGTGGCAGAGAGCAATAAAAGTCCAATAGCAACAATAGTCATTCGTGGAGCAACGGACAACTTAATGGATGACATTGAGCGAGCCATTGATGATGGTGTGAATGCTTACAAAGCTCTGACCAAGGTACTTGTGTCACGCGAACGCCGACGTGTGTTAAATTTTAGTTAAATTGTAGTAGTATATTGTGAACAGTCTAGATGCTTTTTAACATCGTCAGTTCACCGTTCATGCTCACCTGTAACGAAGGTACATTTTCAATAGCATTGAAGCAGTTGTAGCCAACAACTTTCCTGACCCACCCAGTGCTGTTCCTAATTACTCAGCTTGAAGCTAGGCTTCATCTGAATATTGGATTCACTTTACGGCACATTCTGGCAGTGTTCATACGTTCGGCTATAACTCTGCCGAAAGTCAACCAATTTGGATGACATCTGGAGCACTGAGCACATTGTGGGGGCCTGGCCGTGGCAGATCTGCCCAGTAGCGACTGCTGTTACGTAAGCCGTGCCCGATTTCGCTAATTTCATGTCGGCCAAATTTCACGAAATTTGAACACAACACGTTGATCCGTGTCACGATGGAAACTTTTGGAACGAAATTTTTGAAAATTTTACTATTATGGGTCGTTTTTCCACAAAAAAAGTTTCTCAAAAATTTTTTGACTTCTTGCGACTTCAGGCCGCCATAAGTCTGCAATGATTATAGGTCGCCGGAAATTCACTGCCAAATGATCCCTCTACGGGATGTCTATTTTCCATTTTTATCATTGGAATCAATTCAAAGTCATTCCCCTGGCCTGTACGCACCATACAAGAAACCTGCCCAAATTTTCGGCGACATCCGATATTCGATATTTAATTAACCAAGTATGCCACTGTGCTGTAAGTGGAAGATAAACAGACCTGAATTGGAAACTATAAATAAGTAACATGCCAGATAACGCTGACATCACTCAGTCATAAGCACGTGACACTAGGCATCATCGAATGCAGGAAGTAAACAGATTGTGTGCAGATAGCTGACTGTTTTGAGTTGAATACTGTATTGTGGGCATTCCACACAATACAGCCATCTAGTTGTGACTGTAAAAACATTAAATGCTGTGTGGAAAAACGTTTTATGCCTTTGTGGACATGCATACTGGATATACATGCAACCATTTCACAGCCAGGTCTGGTCAGCCAATGTTATCCGTCGCCCCTTAGTTAAGAACTGGAGGATACTGGATATATGATGTGAATAACAAACTACTTGTAAAAACTTGTTTTGCACTAAATGTTTTGTTTAGTGTGTGACCATATGTGAGATGTGACTGTGTGTCAATAAGTGACATGTCAGAATGTAATAGTATGAGTATGCCACCATGCGAGGCTGTGACTGATTGTGTGTGTATGCAATGCAGGATGTAAGACTTGTAGCTGGTGCTGGAGCTGCAGAGATTGAGCTTGCGAAGGAGATTGCATCGTATGGTGAGAAATGTCCAGGCCTTGCTCAGTATGCAATTCAGAAGTTTGCTGAATCTCTGGAACAGCTGCCACGTGCAATTTCTATCAATGCAGGTGTTAAGGTACTACAGATGCTGCATATTGTTGCTGATGTTCTCGTTATATGTAATAATTACTTTGTGACAGTGCAGTTAAATGGTGACTATTATCCATTACTTGTACCGTCAATAAAGGTTGTCATATACTGTGTTGATAATAATAAGAATACTATTGACTAAGTTTTTGGTGCCATAGCTGAAGCTATGACCTACTGTGGGTTGAGTTGGCCTATATGTACGTAAGGGCCCATGCCTCAAGCTTTATATTTCAGAAGAAAAACAACTGTACATGATAGGCTTCAGTTCTGGGATCTCATGCCAGAGTCGGGCATGATACCACTAGGTCACAGCAACCTGACCAGGTGATCATATCTAGGCCGAAGTCGGTCTTTAAATAATTGTACATTCTCTCTCTGTGTCCATAGATTGAAGATGGTACTGACTTGTGAGTTTGTTGTTGTTCAGGGTTCCGAAGTTCTGTCAATGCTGTATGCAGCGCATCAAGAAGGCAAAAAGACTTCCGGAGTGGATGTTGAGGTTGGCTTATTGACTTTGTAGTGGTCATTGATCATTTTGGTATAGACTGAAATACTACTGTGTATTTTCTTCTGTGAAGATGTTAAATGTGTACATTAGTTCCTGAGCTGTGATACAGTTGTGCCTTTATGTAAACATTAGCTTAACCTCTTGAATTACTAAAGATTAATTTTGTTTTTTGCTTTTACTTAGTATAAACAACAGTTTATGATTTCATATATAATGCAATGCACATAGGCTGGAACGTTAGTTTATTGCAGTTGACTATCAGTAACCCTCTGCTACTTGGTATGATGAATAACTCTGGCAGATGGTTGTAGGCTGGCGTTCCTGCTGTGAAAGATGCCGTTGAGTCCAACATAGTTGACTTGTATATCACCAAGCACTGGGCAATTAAATTTGCTACGGCTGCGGCATGTACTGTTCTCCGTGTTGACCAGGTGCTGACTTTTTTTCACTGTCGCACTTTTTCTGAGTTACATCCAACTGGAAGACCTTGTAAAGTCATAGCTTGCAACTGGCCAAGAAAGTCAGGATTGGGTAGAGCACAGGATACCGGATGACCATTAGTCGGAAAATATGGAAAACTGGAAAAGTTAGGTAATTAGAGATAGTTGGGAAAGGTCAGGAATTAGAAAAGATGTTAGGGAAATATATTGGTCCTCGAAAATTGCATTAGTTGACCTTGCATACTTGGAGCAAGCTGGTGTTTGGGTGGTTTTGCTAGTCACTGTAGTGGAGGCACTGGATTATGTACGACATCGCCTTAACCTTGTTTATTTGAAACAGTAAACAGCGGATTCATACTTTCCATAATGGAGTTCATATAGTTTTGAAAACCAACGTGATCTTAAGTGCCATCTGCTTGCATCTGTTGCTCCTGGGTGTAAGGGTGTTACTGAAGAAGTCGGGGGAATTTGTGCTATTACGTAGAACTTGCTGCTTCTTCTTTATTGCTGGCCACAAACCATCACCATTAGTCATTGCACATGCCTGTATAGTGATGTCCTAGCCGAGTTGGCATGATAGATGGTATATCCGCGTAACTTAATGGTAGAGCGTTCGCTCGCGATCCAAAAGGTCGCGGGTTCGAATCTCTGCTGGTCCGTTTCCAGGTAACAGCCTTGGGCAAGCTGCTCTCGCGCATGTGCCTCTGTCACCAAGCAGTATAATTTGGTACTGGCCGATGGGCGGTGACACTATTCAGTTGGGAAGGTAACCGCAGGCCTGGCGGAAAGTAATAGCAGCCTACCACCGGGTGGATGGCTTCAAGTCACCTGCGGGCTGACTGCCTGTACACTGGGATCAGCTCCGAGCTCAACATTTGGTAACGAGTATGGGAGAACTTTACCTTCTTATACCTGCAGAATGGTAACTCTTTTAAGTTCCGTCTGGGCTTGGCGTAGAGTAACTTCATTGACCACTGGTTACCATTAGTCAAGCCACCAACCAGTAATACATGTGTGGCATAATGCATCATCTGTCCAGTTTTTTGTGTGTACCCTTACATTTTGTGAGGGGCTATATCATGATTAATATATTTAACAATTGTAACAGTAACGGCTGTTTTGGTTAGTTAGTAGTTTAGGAGTCACAAAGCTTTAGCAAATATTGCAGGAAGGAGCTGGTGAGTAGTCACTATGTGTATTGTTTTGATGAAGGAAGGATTATTTATGCAGCATTGTAAGTGCTGAGCCACTCTGTTTTCTGAACTTGATTACATAATATTATTATTGAATGAAATTTGAACGTTTATCCATTGCACGTGTTGCAGATAATAATGGCAAAACCTGCTGGTGGTCCAAAACCAAAAGAGAACAAAGAATGGGATGATGATTGATTACTGCGATGGACTTTATGTTAGGATTTGTTGCCACTTCGTGTTTTGCCCTCGTCTTGTTTGACGTTTTGCTGTCATGTCATTGTGGAGATAATTCAAAACGTTCCACGGTCACTGTTATTGCTATACACTGTGCTGTTAATGGCTGGACACTGTTACTGTATTGTGTTCTCTCATTTTTTACAGTTGCTATTGCACTTAATGATTGTTTATTTTAAAAATAAAAGTTCTTCCCGAAGTATGTCAGAAAACTTTAATTTTATTTTACTGCTACATAATGGCTTAATTAGCAATGAATGCCAGTCACACTAAAATATTAACTGGTTGCGTGTAGCTCAGTGGATTAAACTCACAGTTGTGGCCTGATATTTTTAGAAATAATAACAGAAATAGTGTATCAGAAGGTGAAGTCAAAAAAAGCCAAATTGAAAGGCATAGTCGATGATTTAGAATGTTTGCCACAAGAACTGACGAATCATGCCATCCGAAGCTTCACAAAAGACTAATAGCATGTTCGTGCATTGGTCACAGACACTCTGCACACTGGTGTGTGTCAACAGCGAGTTTGTTTGATAGATTGGATACAAATGTTGCTCATCTGTTGTTGCTACACAAACGTGATTCAGACACGTTTGTTACATTTGAAATTGCATAATTTGTCAAGTATTAAGATAGCCAGATGACAATTGCTAAAATAGTCTTCACAAGAAATAGTCGGATTCCAATTAGGGGATGTTATACACACAAGGTACAATATGATACGACAGGAAATCTTAGATATGTGCTTAAAAGCTGACGGAGAGCTAGCTTAGTCTACCACATGGAACTAAAACAGAAAAAATAAAGAAAAGAACTAAGACGAAAACTGATTTGCTTGGAAGAAACGGTCATGGTACTAGTCTGTGGAGATATTATTATATTTCATTATATGTAATAATAACAAGTGGTCAAAGAATTTTGACGAGAGGCCGCATCGCAGGAGGGGGATTTTTCATGAGGGAAACGTTAATGTGACACCAGCCAGTCGGGAGCAGTGTAGTTGGCTGCAGCAATCACGCTGATGCCGTTGTTGATTTTTTTTGCTGCATACACCGCAGCAGTGACTGTGACTCAAATGCTTTTCATTGGGCCGGACAACCCCAAAATTCTTTTCTTGTAGAGGGATCTCGATCTACAAATATCACATGGTTCCTTGGGTCCAACCCAGTCTACCCTCCAATCGGCATCTCGATTGGTTCAGCCGTTTTCGCAGGGCTCGTGAACGTCGCCAACAGACAGACAGACCATGCTACTCCGTCTTTAGCAGTACGCCGCATGCAGCCTAATAATACTTGCAAACACAGCCTGTACTTTTGAACATTTTGGTGCGTGTGCATCAGACAAACTGACACGTGGCAAAATGTACCACAGAACATGCTTAAACATTGTGTAGATTTGAAGCGCTGAGAAGCACTAGTCCCTTTAGAACTTCACTAAAACCATTCGCACATCTAAAATGAAATAAAATTAATGCTGTGTCTTGCAGTACTTTTATTTCATTGCAGCCCTCCGCACTCTGCAAAAAAAGTGCGTGGTCGTAGCATATGCTAAATACGAGACAGCGGAGATTTCCGCATATCCGCATCAGACATTTCGGAATAAGATTGGCTTCTGCTGTCCCATTTCGATCGTTCGTCTTGCCACAACGTTATCGGTATCTGTATCTCGACCTCTCTCGCTCGCTTAGGCCCAATCGAGCCGTTTTGTCACACGTGAAATCATGCCATACGCACATCTAAAATAACATAGAATAAAATAAATGCTGCAATAGAATTAAATGTCAACGTTTATTTTAGTGCAGCATTTATTTTATTGATGTGCAGACGTCATAAAGAATGGCCGCCCAATTCAAAAAGTAAGCTGTCACTCATGGCTCTCCACTAAACGTGACTGGGGAACAGGGCCGGGTTTGTGTAAGTGGGGCTGTTCAGAAAATATGTGGGGGCTCTTCCCTGCCTTAATACTGTTGCCCGACTGCCTTCTCACACAAAGTTGTCATCGACATGTAAGCATACCAGTGCTACCGCAAGCCGGTAAAAGCCTGATATTTTGAGGCCAACCTTTCTGCAGTTTTCTGGAATATTCTGGACAGGATTAGGGAATAGGGTTAACCGTCAACGTATGTTAGGGTTCACGTTAGGGTCAGAATTCGCTAGAGTTAGGAACAGGGTCAGGAAGGAGGCCCCTGTCGGCTGACCATGCCTAAATCCGCCTTTGCTGGGGAATATGAATTATCAATTTCTCAGCTAATATTTTTACAGAACGTTCAAACGGGAACATGGCATCATTCCTCTGAATAAGCCAGTGTTCATAGGTGCATAGAGCACGCTTATCTGTTGATCTGTCAGTTAAGTAAACGTCACCGTCTGACAGCGTCAGACGAGCAGTTCTGAACACCGCCGTTTTGAGTGTTGTCGAGTAGCGGCTTAAATATGCAGTACCGACTGGTATATTAGCAATAGAAACAGTGACAGAGCATCGACATCGTACAGAACGTACATTACAAAGTCTCTGCCACTTCGCTATGGCAACACAGTTGACGTGCTGCTGACTGTGGTTTGCAGACAGCAGCCAAACGTCGTTGTAGAGATGCAACTGACGACCGTTCCGCTACATAAATATCGCATTGTGGTCAGCGTAGCCCAGTCGCCTAGACTTCAGAAGCATCGCAGCGCGCCGACAGCGCCGGGTCGTCTGCCTGTTCTATGTCGGCGAGTGGCAAACGAGACGGCGGAGACGAATGTCGACAGGAGCAGTCGCCGGAAATGCGATGATGTCGTCTCCATGACAACGACTGATGCGGGCCGCGCTGCTGCTGATGGAGACGGCGACGACTGGTGTCGACGTGGCAGCAGACGCGGCGCAGCAGCGCGGCCCGCATCAGTCGTTGTCATGG
>Ga0209780_1002503_pt1 | contig 13100 bp, 7 predicted proteins | sample WorMetexBAHAMAS2_FD_187384 | JGI IMG/M metagenome (GOLD analysis project Ga0209780, IMG submission 187384) | Marine gutless worms symbiont microbial communities from Max Planck institute for Marine Microbiology, Germany - Inanidrilus exumae... | ecosystem: Host-associated > Annelida > Digestive... | reverse complement strand
GTGAGAGGGAGCCCCCAGCTTTTTCAAACTACTGGGCACTGCAGCTAAGACCAGTACAAGTCTCAGCACGCCGACGTTCCGCTAGAGACTCTTGTCCTAGAATCGAATCCATAGGCGTACGGGCCGATTTTTAAGGGGGGCTGAATCAATTTTGCCCTAAAAATTCGGGGCAATCTGGCAATTTTTCGGGCCGAAAATTGCCAGATTGTCCGAAAAAAATCATTTTGCCCTACCCTGGGGGGGGGCTGCAGCCCCCCGGCTCATACGCCTTTGATCGAATCGGATGTGTAATTGAAGCTGACTCAAAATTAACTATAAGGCCTTTAAAAGGAGAAAATAAAATAAAATATCGATACACTTGTGAAATTCGATAGTAATTTCGAGTGAAGGTCTAGGTTACAGTTTGCCATCGGTCGGTTGATAGGTTGATAGGTTGATGCGTGTCTGTTCACGTTTAAAAGATGGTCGCTGCTGATCGCTGTTTCACGAGAAGCCGCGTTGGCTTCGCGATCGAATGAATATTGCATGACGAGGCGGAGGAGCGTGTGGGGTCGCCGGTGGCGTTTTGTACCCGGGATATATCGACTGCAGCGCCGGGCGAGCAACTTAACTATGGTCGATAGACGACGACGGTGGTGGGGAAGGCACCTGGCAACAATACTGACGTCACAATGTACGCCAAACAGTGCAAGTACTTCGACAGCTAGAATGTGAGATCTTTCTATTGCTGCCTCTCGTCGTTCGTTGAGAGGATTCTGTGCCTTGGGCGAGACGACATACGGAGCGGCAATGAATAATATGATACGATACGATACGGTACGGTAGATTAACGTGCGCTCAAATGCTGACGAGATGGCCAGCTTAATCTGGGACCTGACATAGCCTACATTGTGTACAAAATTATGACCACTCTAGCTTCATCCGTTCTAAAGATATGGTTGCTGTCCACCAAAATTTAAATGGTTCACGTGACCTGACCACGCCCCTTTTCAGGGACGTTTGTTATCCACGGGCTAGCACTTGCTATCTACCAAATTTGAAGTCTCTAACTCATCCCACGACGCAGATACGAAAGGCGACACAAAATGTCGAAAATGGGGTGGTTTGGCGTAGTTAGGGGTCACTCGAGGTCATTGGAAATAGCACCATTCGATAGAGCGCATAGGAGTTCGTATTAGTTTTCCACAGTAACTATGTCCTTATCTTGCAGCGTTTCTGAGATATAGCGAGATATTGGTCGAAAATCGCCGCTTTTGACCTACCACACCTCTATTTGGCGCCCAGGTTGGGGGTGGAATTGGAATTTCGCCAATATATTTGTTGGCAGAAAACTAGAATCCCTGGGCTATCGTATGGCGTTGTTTATGTGATCCTGCGTTTAGCCGTTTTGGTACAATGCTGGCTTGTGACAGACAGACGGACAGACAGACGGGCACACGACGACAGCATAGCGTCGCGCGGTAAAAAAAGTCAAAGATCGGCATCGAGCGAACAATTTTACGAAGTGTGCATGGCGAACAAGATCGTAAGTTGAACTGTGGAATTCTAGTTCACTTTTGTATGAGACAAACACATATTCTTCTGTTGCCGTTTTCTGGATTCCACTTAAACGTTGCTTCAAGACATTTGCAGTCAGCCGCGTAACACGGCATCACATCGACGTTCGTCCTTTTTGTCGAGCACGCACAACTATTTCTCCGTCTGTTAGGAGGGCGGGGGGTGCGCTCGGAATATTGTTTCTGCAGTAAATCAGTCGGACGTAGGCTACTCGGCGGGCCGTTTCCAGGCGTTAACGTTCCATCAGCGCTCCGTCTCCGCGGCTCATTGCAATAAACAGCGTGCGCCCGCACGGTCGGCTGCGGAGAATGACAACACCTGGCCGGGCCGGCGACTGATGCGGCCGTACAACATCCGCCCAACTTGCGGCCGACATAAATCATCGATACGACTGCCGCCTTGAACGGCTGCAACGACGTCGACGCAAAGCAAAGCGTAGATACGTTTCCGATACGGATTTATAATCAGCCGTGACTAACGCAGCTCGTATATTCGTTGCCGTGGTGCACGCTTACGACTAGCCTATTGGCTTACTACTTATGTACTGTGTCCAGTCCAGTAAACTTATGAAAATCTTTATTGATTATGTCTGGTAGAAACAACAAAGAAAAGAGAACAAAAGGAAACAAGCAAAATACAAAAAAATATAAACGAAATAACACTGAACTAATTAATGATGATAAATTACCAAATCTTACAGAAGAGGGACTTAATTATATTTATTTGACGAAAATTAAAAGTTACCAAACGTAACTTCAAATAGTCTTACGAAGAGCTAAAATGACACTAGGTAACTCAAAGCAAAACTGTTCCTGGCAATATCGCACTTTAAGTGTTCAAGTTTGAAGTTTTGAAGAGTATTATGAAAAAACGATTTATAACAAAATCTAACGAGTTCAGTTCTGCCTTGTTGAGCGGGCAGGCCTCTAGACCATATATAACATGATCGACACACATTTGGAGTGTATAATTTTAAGGACCACTTCCTCAGAAACAGATCTATCAATCTTACCGAAAACGGCGTTCGCGGCTCGATAACTTATGTTACCGTGAAGCTGTTGAGCATGTACATCTGCCAGTTCATATGGTTCAGCCAGTACGTTGCGTAAATCACTTTATTACGACCACGTTAGTTAGTGGCCGAGCGGTAGAGCAATCGATTGTTTTGTTTACGTGTCGGTGGTATGTTCGGTCAATAACTTTCAGTCTAAATGACCTTCGACCTAAGTAGGCCTATGTGTCATGCTAGTTCCTCTTGACGCTCTAGACCACGATCGGAGGTCAAGATCATGGATTAAAGTTCAAGCTGACAAGATAAAAATGTTACTTATTAACTGAAAAGTGAAAATGAAATTGAGAAAAAAACGTCACGGCGCGGGCGGACTGTACTAGATTGCTGAAATTCACAGTCGGTTAAAATGTTGCTTTTTCGTGTAGACATTGACACTGATATTATGTTTTATTCACGAACTGGCCGAATATTGAACAATAATATTCGGTATAGATTATAATTATATATAACGTGATATTCCAGCCAGTACGTTACCTTTAATTCTTCTGTCTTGGGTGCAATTCATGGCTTAAAGCCTGCAGATGGTTTCTCAGTCACTGTTGACGTTTTAGTGTAAAGTTTTTAGTACATATTTATCTATACGCAAATACAACAGTAGGCTTCATTTAGGTGTATTCTGTTAGTTCTTAGGCTACTGTAGACGCTGCAAACCGGCAAACATTTCGTACATTGCACAAACGATTTTTAAAACTACCTATATATTATTAAGTTTCCAATAAAGGCTGTCTGTATATAATGCTGAACGAAACGTATAGGACTTGGCGGCCACATGGCGAGCGCGAAGCGTGTTACCCTAAGTCCGCAAAGGGTGGCACAAAACGCGATTTTGCTATTTTTGCCAATAAAATTTAACTTCTGTCGAAAGAAGTCTGCTGCGAAGTTTCTTTGTGTGAAATCTTTTAGAGGCATAGTTGTAGCTACATCATTCCTCTATCTAACGGTCCGTGGATGGATTGCGGGTGACGTCCCCATCTACCTAAAATTTGTGCTCAAATTTACCCACCTCTTCAGAAAACGCCGGTCTCGACATATTTCACTTAGTAATGCCTCAGCCGTGAGAGCTAGCGAAATAAGTTCCGTTATCACTGATAGGAAGTCCACAATGCGCTTTCCATCGAGCCATAGATGAACCCTGTGCGTTACCCTTAGTTCCCCAAAGGGTGGCTCAAAACGCGAATTTTGTGTTGCCTTTCATCTTCTTCGCAGGTAATCGTAGACACTTCAAATTTGTTATGCAGATTGATCATAGCAAGCGCACGCAGAAAGTCAGTACGAAAGTTAGCCCGGTTCACATGATGAGTGCAGAACATACATGTACTGTAGTTCTAGGTGACCAGTAAATATTCTTCGTTTGGTGAAGACATAAGGCCGGCAGTAGGCCTATATATTAGTTGCGGTGCTGTTGCAGTAGTCTACGCGCGGAGAGCTGTGCTCTGCAGTCGTTGTCGACTAATTGCTGATGATGTTGTGCTCTGTAGACTGCCGCAGTTGTTGTACCCCTCAGCTGCCGCCACGCCGAGTGCCGCCTTCCTGCCGGCAGCCGCCACCACGCCGACCGCCCTGACGGCGCTGCCGCAGCCGGCTGCCCACTCCCCGGCGGCCGCCGCCCAGGCGCTCGCCACCATCGGTCATCCGCTCATCGAGTACTCGACGCTGGCGTTCGCCGCCGCCGGGCCGCAGCTCCACGCCTCCGCCGCCGGCTTCGACGCCTTCCAGCCGGCTCCAGCGGCGGGGTTCCTGGCGCAGACGGCGGCGGCGCCGTCTGCCACGTTCACGCCGATTGCGTACGCGGCGCCAGCGACACCGGTGTCGACACCTGGCGTACAGCTGGGACATCATCTCGCCGCTACCGCCCACTACAGGCCGCTGTCCATTCAAGACCGGATCTAGCTTCGCGTCACCCACTATCTATACCATTTCCACATCACTATATCTGACGTTTGGCGTTTCTACTTTGCAGTTGTCGGTTATAACGGAAAATGGAGCAAGTTGCCCAAAGCTATCCCTCGAATGTAGAGGAGTAGCGGAAAAATGCACATCATAATCAACACATGGCAGAAAATGAATTCATGCGAAGGTTAGTTAATACTGAAGTGTATCCGAAACATTTTCCCGCCTTATATACGCACGTGCACTGGAAATGAATGACTACATGATTGTGTTTTATTGGCATTCATTTTTTCGTTTATACTGACCTACAAGCCTCACTGTTCCATGCATACAGTACACTGTACACAAAACAAAACACACATACAAGTATGTCGGTCCTTCTAATTGTCGGGCCAAAGAAATTTCCGAGTCATTTTGACAAGTTTCGGAACAACTCGAGGTTAACGCCCGGCATCATCCACCACCATGCCCGTCCGATCAGTATTTAGACGTGTAGCTGTCGTCGAATTTTGTCAGCTGATACGATATCACGATAAACTGTGGCTTTTCGAGATGTGCGATCCAAAGTACTGAGCGAATCTAAACAACTGCAACTGAAGAGAGAATTTCGGTGTTTTTATAAGATCGAGATTTAATGTTGGCAGTCTTTTGAATGCACTATTATAGTTTTAATATTTGACGGTTTTGTGTTATTTTTATGTTGATTGCCTACACTACTATATCGGTTGTTTATAAACTAATGAAAAAAGATTGTAGTTAAGTTTGTATTTGTCAAAGAATTAACATGCTCAGTTTTGCTTGTTAGCCCAAAATCGTGGGCCTATAGGACGTTATCGAAAGAAAATATATAGTTGTTGAAACCATGAAGTTAAAAAGAACTTGAAAATGCTAATTTTTTTAAATTGCGGCTTGTACTTTGTTTCTGATCGAATGATGAAACTGTGCCTGTATCGCAAGTGCAGCCTAATTACGTGCCTGCGTTTTGTTTCGTAAATTATTATTTGCCGCTGTTAACTTATACTGCGCGATGTAGTTACTATCGAATAATGTTCACGTATAACATTCTCGTTTAACACACGTAGTCAACGTTTCGCACCGTAGATGCTGCTTCTATTGAATTAATTTAATGTATTTTAGGAAATAAGTTCGTATTCGTAGTCTGTCCATGTCTTAGAGACATTGTGTACGGTACAGATTTTGTAAATAGACAGCAGGTAATACGTAATATAGGCTTAGTTACTTCCTGTAATCCAGTTGTTATGTGGCTTTTTGATATTGTATATTGTTATTGACAATATTGTCTTTATTTAGACGTATGTTAAAAATATCGTTGTATAGTATACTCTATGTGGTAGTTAACTGCAGCACGTCATGGTCATAACTGTCGATCGTACTTTATGTAGTATGTCGTTGTTTGAAAGCAAAAATCTGCCTACCTCACTCCACTGATTGACCTCACTCAACTGATTGAAAGACTGAACGATAGCAGTTAGGGTGGCAGCATTTCGAGATACTATGCGCCATTTAAGGGCCATTCACACCGAGCGCGTTTACGTCCGTCGACGGACGTAGACGCGTGTAGACGCGCGTCTACGTCCGTCGACGGGCGTAGACGCGCGGGCGTAGACTCGATTCGTTCTCGGTTTTGAGCGCGTTTACGTCCGTCGACGGACGTAGACGCGCGTCTACTTCTGTCGACGCGCGCGACGCGCGTCGCGCGACGGACACAGACAGACAGACGCGCTCGGTGTGAATGGACCTTTATCATCCCTGGTAGCAACGCCAGCCTGTGAAACTATAACGAGCTCTGTATATTACTGCCTTCTTCGTTGTACATAGGCTATTTGGTATAAATAGCATACGTTAATCATTTACTATTCTGTAAAGTAATTTGCATAGTTATTATGAACACTGTTCCCTCAAGACAGTGCGTATGTGCGCGCCAGCACGCACGTTATGGAGCTGCGTAGGCCTAAACTGCGCATAAAAAAAGAAGACGAGTCGACAAACACATAAAGCAGTAGACCAAAAAACTGATGATGAAAACCGTTAAAAAGCAATGGGAGAACGAAATGGTTGTTTTTAGCCAAATACGAAAGTCGTACCATAAATAAGTTACAAAACGGCTGTATATGATTTTATAATTATAAAAAAACGAAATATACGTTTTCTGTGAAACTCTAACTTAATTCTGAATAGGCCTACCAGCCGTGAGTTTTATTTCGGTGACGTCACTGTGACGTCATTTATAAACACTAAATGCGGTGACATTGGCATTGCCGTTGTTGAAAGCAAATGAACAGCTTCGTCACTTAGTGTTGCCGAAAAAAACTTGGCGCAAATATTTTCATTTCCACTTCTAACGTGCATCCATGATCCAGTGTACGTCAACAGACCGTCTTTTGTTGATAGGTGATATTCTACGTTGATAAATGAAAAATTAACCCACTTTAGCTCAATGTTCTCAAAATAGCTACACTAATTCGTGGATTCGACGCTGGCTAACTGGCCATTTTTAGTTTTGACTTTCGGGCATTCTGGCGCTCAGGGTTGAGCGCCAGAGTGCCCGAAAGTCGAAACTAAAAATGGTCGGTTAACCAACCTGGCTACAAATCCTTTAGTCACTGTTCACTGTCCCCATTGCGCGGCAGAAATGGGTTAATATTTGAGGTTTGCTTGTTGAACTTGTTCATTTCGCTCGTAACTTGCAACGCTGCTAAGTTGCTTAACAGCGAAATGAAAGAAAATGATGCGCAAGTAGGCTATACTAGGTCTATACTGCCATCATTTACTGTGTACAAGTGACTCATATCTATGGTGCCATCTTTATAGAAATTTTGATATAAGTTTATGTCCCCAGTTACATTTCCTACAGAATATATTTTGGGATGTTTTTAATTTTGAAAATGTACAGAATGACGATTTTGTAGCAAAGACAGAAATGGATTTTATGGAACTTTATCTTATGGAGCCATCCTCTTATTGCACATTAGAAGCTACATGTTCGTTATAAAATAAATAAAATAAATAAAACAGCATAGCCAACCGAGCTCATCGCCACTTTACGGTCGCTAGACGATTGTTTAATCGGCTATAATGTATGCTAAAAGCTGACGGATATTTAATATTACGTGTAACCACGACAGAAAGTTAATGAAAATTTACTGAAACGAAATCGAATAGCACCAGAAATTCGGTCCGGTCATAGCCTTGAAGGCTGTTTAGAGCGAAAGGGATGTGTTCCGAGTCACATGACCTCTTTAGATTTTGGGAAATAAGTGATAATATCTTGTTAAAGGGTGCAAGGTATTTTCGATATATAGACATATAGTTGCAATGGATGGTGTTTGGAAGTACCCGCAATCTATGCCAACTTTTACTTCCAAGATGTTATGATGCGGTGATAAACTGTCACTGGTTTAATATAGCGCCTGCCGCAGTATTATACATGTAACATCGCTTGCGCACATTTGGTAGACTAGCCGCTAGCGCCTTCTGAGAATCCCATTTGACGTACTGTAAGTCTTTAACTCAGCAACATTAATAGTCCATTAATAGGCGTAGTACTGTGTAACTCTGTAGGCTTATCAGGCCTACAATAGGCCTTGTTGTCGTCAACGTGTAGGCTTGTGTATAGTTGACTAATGCGGCGCTTACATGTGAGACAGAAATAAAACACTGAAACAGTTTCAGGGTTGTTCCAGGCTATTAGCCTATTTGTTATCATGTTGAGGCAAACTTGTTTCAGCCAATCACGTTGCGTCGCCTGGGCACGTGATCTCTAGCAGTAACTGCGACAACAGATAAACCTCGCCTACTTTGTTTCAGCGTTTTGCTTCGCATGTACGCAGCTTTGAAACGAAACTGAAATAAAACAATTTCGATGAAACAGTGCGCTAGTTTCGTTTCAGTTTTATTTCACACGTAAGCGCCGCATAACACGCATTAGTTTTCGTTAGATGTACCGTATGTTGTCTATTTGTAGTCATTGTGACCAGCTGTTATACAGCTTTACGTCTTGCCAATATTAACTGTTCTGTAATATCGCTCAACTTTGTAAACGTTTGTTTCAATGATCGACTTGTCGTTTTCGTCTACGGTTACTGTGAGCACATCTTCGTTATCAAAATTTTGAAACTATACACGACACTTTGACACATCATGCTGTAGGATCACACATACAATTTAGTCAGCCAGTAGATAAATGACGTCATTTGTTGTTTATGTATTCGTGTATTATCATCCTCTTTTAGCCTGCGTGACATTTAAGATTACCAAATTTGGTCATTTTTTACCGCGCGACGCCATGCTAGCGCGGTACATGCTGTGACCATGTATCCGTCTCTCTCTCTGTGTGTGCGTGTGTGTCTGTGTGCGTGTCTGTCCGTCACAAGCCGTGAGTACTTGCGTAGGGATGAGACATTACCTCCAAATGGGGTGTGTTCGGGGTCACGTGACCTGTTTAAATATTGGTAAATAAGTGATAATATGTTGAAAACGGTACGAGACAGTCTCAACGAAAGACTAACACAGAATCGTATGTTGCCTATCGAATGGCACCAATATATCAGTGCCCATGAGTGACCATGAAGGTCACTTTAGCTAATTGAGACCTTTTAAACTCCAGTATAACTTGGTACCGGCCAAGGTGCGGTAATGCTCTGCGGCTGGGAAGGTAACCGCAGGCCTGGCGGTGCAACAGAGTCGTTGTTACTATATACCACTAACATGAAGTGACGTACAGCCTATCGAATCGCATCATTTCTGATGGCCTTGAGTAACTTTCAAGGTTATTTACCTATTGCAAGCCTTTTCAAATGCGAGTTTACAGTTGTGCAGCAATTGACGGGATTTTAACTGGCATAGCTCGTCGCGCGGTCCCTCTGCGATAGCTGAGCTTCTTATATCGACACTGTCTGCGTCTTATGGCGTGATTCTGCGCAAGGGTGTGCTTTGGGGAGGTCTAATTGATGCTGCTTCTCCAAACCGTCCAAAGGGCGTGAACACAAAAAATTAAAGCGGGCGGCAATGATCTCAAATCACCTAATGTGGATCGCCAGTCTTCCTGGGTGATCCAGTGCTATCGGTATTTTATATACACTGCAAGAAATTGAAGTGCCGCTACCACAATATCAAAAGAACTCAGAAACGGAAGTATTTGAACACAATTTGATGGAAATATTTAGGGACATTATTCCCACCATCGTTGACGCACATTGCTACTTACTTCCGGTGAAATTCGATATGGCTGCATCCGCGATTTTGATTTTCTTTGGTAAAAAAGCCACATACATGTACACGTAACGGCTTAACATATCAAGTCGAAATTTTGCAGGTAAATAAAATGGCCATTCTTACGCCATATTTTCAAGTCCAAGATTGAGGCGGGATCCATGAAAATAATAAGAAGTAGTTGAATCAGATTTGTTACCATAGACCATGCCGAACGCATATTACTGCTTCCCCGGAAATTCAGCATGATGGCGGCTGCCATGTTGAATTGAGTTACAGACGTTTGAACGACATTTGATACACAGATGAATCACGCCATTCTGCACTATTACAAACGCGGTGAAATTGAACATGCCGACATCTTGTATTTTCGATAAATAGGAATAACTCTATTGCCGGAACGGTCTAAGACAAAGTCAAGATTTTGCGTTTAAATTGATAGAAATTTAATACGGCCATTCTTGAAGTTCCAGAATGTTCATATATCATTTTGCAATATAAAAATAAGCCCATATTGCAGGAACGGTTATCAAAGTGATATTTAAACCAAATGTGGTAAGCCACTCCGTCCGTGCTTGTGTATAATTCAAGTTTCAACTAAATAGGAAATATTATGTAGCCTAGAGAAAGCTGCACACAGTTTATCTAAAGTTGTATAAATCAATTCTAAAACAGATAAAATTTCTTGATTCTTGTTCTAAGGCTTAGCCTTCCAACTAGAAAAACTGTCCTCGATCGAGGATCGAGGTCAGACGGACTGTGTTACTGTGTTACCACGCGCATACGCGCTGGACATTGACATATGACCTTGACCTATGACCTTGACTTTCAATCCCAGGCGAGCTATGGTCATGACCCACACACTTAAAAAACTCAAGTTTAAAGGTCAGTCGGTTCAAAGGACAGAATGGAAACAAACGGACGGACAGACGGACATACAGACGAACGCAATAATATATTGTAATGTTTAGATAATTATTACCTCGCCCGCGGGAGCGGTTGTGAAGTATTGTGATGAGCACGTCTGTGTGCGTGTGTGTCTGTGTGTCTATCTCTTTGTCTCTCCGCGAGGATATCTCCGGAACCACATGTGCGATCTTTACCAAATTTTTGTGCATGTTGCCTATGGCTGCTGCGGCTGGTTCCTCCTCCGGCTTTGTTGCGATATGTTATGTACTTCCGGTTTTGTGGATGACAACATGTTTCTTTTCTATAATGGGCCCTATAACGGTATGAATTTTGCTACAAAGGACCGATTTGGCTTAAATTTACTTCTTTACCGTAAAGTCGTACAGAATTCAATTTCCCTATCATTAAAGGGCATACTTTTGACTAACTTCTTCGAAATTACTCGCCAACTAAAGTAAAAAGAGAAACAAAGAAATTTAACGATTAATGGGAAGAATTACCGAAACGCATGACGCCGTAACTATTGTTACTATGGTAACGTCTAACGTTGGCGGATAAACAAATATACCAGTGACTTTGATGCACGAACGCAGGAAAGCGAAGTTAATTTAGCATTAACGGACTTAGGTTAAGGAAGTATAATTGGACTGGTACATGCAGCGGCACACGACAGGGGCAGACGCTTGATTGCAAGCGTTGGACGAGTCTGTTATCGGCAGCGAAGTGGGCGGTTCGATTGCACAGCGCGGGTGAAGTCTGATATCTATGATTGCCTTGTATTTAATATATTTATATGACGATGGTGTCAGCTGGTCTCGGCGACAAAAGCACATATTGGTCAGCTGAAATTTGTTTTTTTTCTTAGTTACTGTATAGAGCGAATAGAGCTAAGTAACAGTTGTTACTGCTGAACACTCAACGCGAAATGTTTCTCTGAGTGACATAATGTTTGTTTTCGTTCATAGATGACGAGTCTGGACAGTTGTAGACTCTGAGCGCTGACTGACGTCAGGAGATGCTATCCATGCTTCCTCCTGCCTCTTCGATGACCGCTACAACACGAAATGTGATTATTACGGCTTGTACGGTACAAGCTGTTGTATAAGCCAACGGTCGATAAAAACAATCCGATATAGGGCCAATTTTGACCCCCACATGTCGGAAAACTCTTAACCGATTTTCGTGAAACTTGTAACTTAGAACTACCCCCGCAGATTACTTTATGCAAATTAGATTTTATACGACGACGTGGGTGGTCTCGGCGAAATACCTGGATAGAGTTCTTCTTTGAGTTTTTGGTTTCTTCGTCACTCGCACAGATCGCTCAAGTGGACCGATTTTGACGGTCTGGACGTCACACGACGTCTTTTTACGGAATGGTGTGCCCTTTGGGTTTCGTTGATATGCCTCCCCATTTAGGGGGTGGAATGTCCCCTCAAAAGTGGGCGTGAATAGGCATTTTTAAGCCAAACTCGTGAAAACGTAAAAATAGGCATACTATCGAAACTACTGCACCGATTCCAAGCAAATTTTGGTAAACGATAAAGACCACAAAAACGCGCTCTTCATGGGTGGCCAAACACATACAACAAATCCAAAATGGCGGACGGCTGCCATCTTGAGAAAAAACTGATAAACCGCTATATCTCAACACCGAGTTGCTCGATTGATTGAAATTTGGCACAATGACGCATATTATTCGTCTGCACCCTATCGACCATTAAAATTTCGAATTTTAAAAATCCAAGATGGTGCACCGCTGCCATTTTAAAAATTGCAAAAATATCAACGGGTTGACCGATGGCCACCAAATTTAGCGTAGCAACGAACATTGCGCATTAGAATCTATCGATCGATGTCAGCCAGTAACGGTTAGAAATATTTAAACCAAATTTGGTACCTAGAGGAGTGATGATTGATAGCTTATTACTTCGTCCATTGTTGTCTACTACTATACTATAACTGTTGTAAAACAGCAAATGTTAGGCCGCCTATATAGAAAATACTGCCCACAGTTTGTCTAATGTTGCACGAGCCAAAACTCTAAAACGGCAACAATTCAAACAAATGCTAAATTATAATCATGAAACACGTACTTTATCGCTCGAGGGACGTTGCTACGGCGCGAATCGGCGAAAATCGGCATACCTACGTTCATTCTGTGCGCTGGCATTTCACAGTGGATGACAGGATCGCAACACGTCGATGACTCCTCATGTACGTCGGATAAAACTTTGGTGAACTTTGGTCCGGTAACTCTGAGTTTTGCAAGCGCGTTTGCGTCGCACGAGCCACATGCTGGGCTTTGCCACGCATGTAGTTTTATCAAAACCTGCGAAGCAGGTTTGGTATTGAGCGTTACGCGTATACTGACAGCCACATTGGCCAGATTCCGTGTGTATGTATGTATGTATGTATGTATGTATGTATGTGATAAAAC
>Ga0209780_1002502_pt1 | contig 13101 bp, 5 predicted proteins | sample WorMetexBAHAMAS2_FD_187384 | JGI IMG/M metagenome (GOLD analysis project Ga0209780, IMG submission 187384) | Marine gutless worms symbiont microbial communities from Max Planck institute for Marine Microbiology, Germany - Inanidrilus exumae... | ecosystem: Host-associated > Annelida > Digestive... | reverse complement strand
AGCCTATTCAGACACCCACCCACACGCAACTGAGCCGCACGTCATATCAACGGTCCACATACACGGCGCGGCGCAGCGCTCTACACGGTTGTACTACCCAAATGCTCCTTCATTCAGGTCGTCATTGAGACGGGAACTAACTTCACGCAATCAGCTGACAAGAACGTGTTAGAGTACATCCACGAACCTTCACCCAACACCCATCTTGTCTAGCACCTATGGATATGTTCCAGAGACAAGTAGACTGCTACCACCGAAAAAAATTCACTGTTCAGTATACATTCGCCACCATCATCAACTCTGTCTAATGGCCACTACTATGTGAACCTGGATTAGTTGGTTCCTCATCGGTTTTTGCTGCATGGCGCTATGCTAGCACAGTATATGCTGTCATTGTCCGTCTGTCCGTCCGTCACAGCCCGGTATTGTACCAAAACGGCTAAACAGGATAACGCAAACAACGCCGTGCAATAGCCCATTGGACTCTAGTTTTCTGATGCCAAAGATCTTGGCGAAATTCCAATGGGGTCACATGGGGGCGCCAAATAGAGGTGGGGTAGGTTACAATCGGCGATTTTCAACAAATATCTCGCTATATCTCAGAAACGGTGCAAGACAGGGACATAGTTCCTATGCAACTCTAATAGGAACGCGTACGTGCTCTATCGAATGGCACTATTTCCAGTGACCTTGAGTGACCCCTAATTACCCCAAACCACCCCATTTCCGTCATAAGCTGCCACTGTATGAAAACGGCTGAGTAGATAATTTTAATCACTACAATTTTAACAATTAATCAATTAATTAAGTGTTAATTTCCACAGCCTTATCGTGAAATATGTTAACCGCAATGTAAGAACACACGGACTCACGCCAATTAATCCTCAGAGAGCATGAGAAAGCACACACGAGCAGACCTGTATGGCGGGTGGCTGCTGCCTTGAGCCATTCTTTTTGCTTTTCGCCTTCTGTGGCATGTGCTGCGGAGGCGAAGAATGTGCCGAAGATGCTTGGTCCGAATGCTGACTTAGAGGTGTTGTCGACGGCGACGGCTGCACCTACAGTAGCGTAATACTGTATACATCCATCCTCAGCATAACGTTTACAAGACAATATCAACAAGATGCAGTTGGAGATGGCAGACTTTGCCCCCAGTGCCACCACTTGGCAAACGTTCGAAACATACACATAATCATGGACTCTTGTCCATGCGCTTCGTTATGTGAAAACATGATGTAATCCAACAAAAAACGGGAAGTAAATAACGTATGGCACCATTGTGATAACAGGACTGTGCTGCAACCACAGCTAACCTGTACAGAAAATTTGGTGACTGATAGAGTTAATGGTTTTTTTATGTCCCACCTCACACAAAATTTGTCACTTCGGAGACGTTCTTCCCAGCCAATCTCTTGGCTAAGTACTGAAAAATAAAACAAACACAACAAATCAAAGATGGATCTGTAACAAAAAACACTACAACATAAAATAAACTCGAAAAACTAAAACCAGGTTTGGTCGCCTCCTACGACCTCCGGCCTGGAAACGGAGAGGGCCTACTCTGGTTTCAGTGCTTCATCGATTTATCACTTACTTACTGACTTAGTAGAAAATTTGGCGAAATTTGGGCATCAAATATGCAAGTGAATAAACATACAAATCGACAAACAGATAGATAAACAGACAAACAAACAGACATACAGACACTGATCACAATACTTCCGACCCCTACTGGGGACACAGTAATGCATAGTCTTGTTGTGTGTAATATATTATCCTTCATGCAATATATCAATGCTTTAACAGACTAGCAAACCAACTAAGACAATATTAATTCACCACCCACAGGCTCTGAATTTAGTGGCCATGGAATACTCTATGGAACCTAGCTGTATCTGGGAATAGAGCGAGAGATAGAGAGCCGTTTGTAACAAACAATTAATTAATCGATTAATGCTAAGAATTTTGATCGATTAAAATTTTCTGTTCAATGAAAACTCATTTATCTTACTGCATGTTTATTATGTTACAATATTTATTTTGATAGTTTTCTCTGAAGCTAGCTGGATGAATATCAACTGAACATGTTTCGTTCTGAGTATGGATTGACTGAGTTAAGGTTTTACGTATCACCCCCACAAAATAGGTAGGCTAATTTTGGAGTCATTCTTCTGAGCCATATCTCTTGGGTTTAGTACTGAAAAAACTAAATCTAATACCACAAAAAGCAAACATACATGATTCATCCGTAACAAAATATACTACAACATAGAATAAACACACAAAATAAAGCCAGGTTTGGTTGCCTCTTATGACCTCGAGCCTGGAAACGGAACGGGCGTATTCTGTGGGAAGTATGGTAAATAAGGAAGTAAGTAAGTAATGGAAATTACATAGCATCAGAATCAATGAATCACGGCATATTACAGCCACACAGCCCATATGGGACAACAAAGAAAAAATTAAATTCCAATTTGCCCATCTTTATTCCATGACATCAGGTATCTGCAGCATAAACAGATGCCCCAGAGATTGTGTGCATGAGTGACTTTTAAATTACTGGCAATGCAAAATGTAGAAATTTAGGAGGGCAACGTGGTTGGGAATCACCCAAGGTCATCAGCAACATAACCATTCAGTACAGCTCATACGACTTCCTATTCGAATTTTAATAGAAATTATGAGGCTCATCTTGTACCATTTTCAAGATATTATTGCTTATTTTCCAAAAGTTAGAGACGCACTTTTCAGGGACAATTTGTTGTCCGTAGGCTGGAACTAGCTATGATCAACATGCACACCAAATCTGAAGTGTCTACGATTACCTGCAACGAAGAAATGAAAGGCAACGCCAAATGTAAAAATTCTCATTTTGAGCCATCATTTGGGGGACTTAGGGGTAACGCACAGGGTTCATCTATGTCTCTATGGAAAGTACATTGTCGACTTTCTATTAGTAATAACTGAACTTTTTACGCTAGCTCTCACGGCTCAGGCACTATTAAGCAAAATCGGTCAAAATTGGCGTTTTCTGAAGGAGTGGGTCACTTGAGTGCAAATTTTACTTAGATGGGGATGTCGCCCGCAATCCATCTATGGACCGTTAGATAGAAGAATGATGTAGCTACAAGATTGTCGCTAGAAGTTTTCACACAAAGAAACTTTGTAGAGCACTTTTTTCGACAAAAAATGAATTTTACTGGCAAAAACAGCAAATCACATTTTGTACCACCCTTTGGGGGAATTAGGCGTAACGTACACGGTTCATCTATGGCTCGTTGGAAAGCGCGTGGTCAACTTATTATTACTGCTAACTGAACTTTTTTCGCCAGCTTTCACTGTTGAGGTGCTATGAGCTAGTATTTGTCAAAATTGTTGTTCAACAGGGGAGTGGGTCACTTTAAGCGCCAATTTCAGGGGAAATGGGGGTCGCCCACCAACAACTCTTGGCGTCATAAAACTAGAGTCCCTGGGCTATCACGTGACGCTGTTTGCGTGATCCTACGTTTAGCCGTTTTGACACGATACGGGGGTGTGACAGACAGACAGACACACACAGACACACACACACACGACGACGACGACGAGTCCGCGCTAGTTGGTAAAAATTCGTCCCACTCCAAGTGCTTGCACAACTAGAGCATACCGGCGGTGGCGGCTGACTCGAGTTTAAAGCTTGTTGCTGCTGCTGCTGCTGGGGAGGATTTGGTGAATACTGTGGTGAGCCGTGCATTTCAGCCAGCTGGTTTGGCGTGAACCTCACACCCATCACACTCGGTGCGTTCGGTCGCCGACCAGGATCATACCGCATGTTCTCCTATAACAACAACCAAACTCAATATATTTTGTCAATCAGACATACGTTCTGTTTGTGTTAACCAATATCGGCAATAAACCACTAGGGCAGTGGGTCAGTACTGTTTAGGGGGACTTTCAACACAGATGAGAGGAGATATCATACCAATAGATTGAACACTAATAGACCAGGGGCCCGATTTACAAAATAACTTACGACAAACTTAGGAAAATCTTAGGATAAAGTGTGACTTAGGAAAATCTTAAGATAAACTTAGGATGAACTTACGCAAAACTTAAGATCACCTTAATAAGAAAATTGCAATTTCTGAAAAATAACTAGACATTTATTCACAGGATTGTCTGCACATAGAAAGAACTTAGTAAGTTATGAAATTGCTTTAGTAAATTACATGTAAAAATCTATGAAAATCTTAACTTAGGATAAACTTAAGAAAAACTTATGATAAACTTAGAATTTTTCCTAAGATTTTTTTGTAAATCGGGCCCCAGATTTACAACCAATGTATACAAACTACAGTGTCGACATGGATGACTTCGCCACGGCCTGCTGTAACCTTGACCTTTGACCTCCAGAATCTAATCAGGTGATGTGTAGGGGCTAATGAATATTCCCTTTAAGTTTCACAGAGATTGCTCAATCTGTTCATGAGATATCATGGTAACAGTATCTGTCCAGAACGCATGAACACGGCAGAAAAGCATAAGCATAAGCATATGCCCAAAAGCATAATGCCCTCGCCAACACTGTGGGTGGCAAAGGCATAAAGGCGTCTTCTCCACGGGCGTCGTTGTGGAGGTAATTTCCCGAATTTGTTTTGGACGAGGTCTTTCTAGCCAGTCACTTGGCTATTGTACGGATAAATCAAACTCACAACCGCCTTGCAGGTGTAGACAAAGCACAAAAGTCACAAAAAACAAACAAACAAACAAAAGGCCGTAGTAAAAACTGCAAAACCTAGAGAAATGTGCAGTCGTATCGACATGCAGACCCATGCCGGGGGGATCCGGGCCCATCCCCACAGCAAAGGTTAAAGTCATAACCCTAGATTAGGGGTAGGATCTGATCTTTGACCTTTTGACCTCAGAGTCAGTGCATTCAAGGTCCTATCATGGACTGTATGTCTATCGACTTGTGGTGCTGATAATTCAAGCCGTTTCCCTTTTAGAACGCGGACAAACGTACGCACAGACAGGCAGACGCAACTGAACACCCTACCCCACGCCGGCGGCTATACAGCCGACGTGGGTAATAACATACCTAAATCTAAACCAACAGTCATCGCTAAAAACTACTCTTGTGTTTGCACGTGTGTGTGCGCATGCGTATGCAAACTGTACACAACTGTGGTACGCAATACAACACACGACAGTCCTGATAAATGTTCCCCATTATCCTCTACACAATTATCATTGCTCAAATGCTGTCTACAAAACGGGGCAGGAAAACTTGCAAATATGACTGACTACTGCAGGCTGAAATACAAGATACTGTAAATATGCAATGCCTCTTCCTCCTTCAATGCAAGTTCTGCAGTTGGGAGTTTAACGTCCCTTTTCAGCACAAATATGGCTATATCAAAGACGAAAGGTCAGGGGTGGAGAGTTACCCATACCCAGTAAAGGAAGGCCAACGATATATTAACCTCAACCCTGGCCGCCCTTTTGTTCAGCAGTCAAACAAAAAGGGAAAGGGATCGAGAGTCTCATTTAGATTATTACGCTAGCGCCTACAACAGAGGAGACAATTTCCTCCTTCAATGCAATTTCCGCAGTTGTTTGCTATCACATGCTTCACATATCAACTAATCGGGGTGACGTGCCAGATGATTTAACATTTTAACTAGAAGAATGAAGATAGATATTGACTAGCGTTGACGTGGATGCCTTTACTACCTCGACGGCCTGCCGTGACCTTGACCTTTCACCTCCAGAATTATGATATCAGGTCATCAGTAGGGTCTAGTGAATATTCACTGTAAGTTTCATCCAGATTGCTCGAGCCGTTCATGAAGCACCGTGGTAACAAGATCTGTCCGGACGGGCGAATGAACGAACGGATGACCGCGGCCGACGGACAGCCCCAAAAGAAGTAAGTAAGTAAGTAAGCAAAAATATCTGTACAATGCCATCGCCGACTCTGTCGGGTGGCGAAAGAATAATTACAACAGTCAGTTGACCAGTAACTACAGCTAATGCTTTCTTCTACGATCATACAAATAAAAAATAATCCTCTTAACGCAGCACAACAGCCCTCGCAAGTGCTCCATTCTTGAAAGCAGTGACAGCGGTAGACCACCCAGAATGCACACAACGGCAACTGCCGATATTGTTCAAACACAGGTCTGGTCACCCTGCTGCGCTACGTGGGAAGACAAACACCACTTCTAACAACGAACTAATTACCAACCCACTCATCACTTTCCGACCCATATCTACAAAACAATGTATCATACACATTTTATCGGCCGGTGTCAGACCAAACAAACGACCCATCCGTAGTTTATGCGCTGGTATGGGTACGGCAATAGTACACAGCGGGTGGCATATCGGGCACCACGCCGCCAAGGTACTGCTAAGGGCAGTACATGGCTGGAATGTCAGACGTCGGCGAGTAAAGGCGGAAGCGCCACACGAAGCGTCAATCGTGGCGCCACCTATCATGACATATCCCGGGGTTTCCCACGCTTGTTTCGGAAGGTGAAACAACCACACATTCACAGGTTGTGGCCCACATAACCACGTCATATAAAGCACTAATGTTTATCATCCCCGCTAAGCAACCGGCTTCATTCATTCCCGGCTGTATTTCGGCACTCAGGCCCGCCTCACATCTCCGACAAGTCACCGCGACAACACGCCACAAATACGACCAGACTGAATAACTGAACCTACACGTCTTATGCTTCATCTACAACTCTTGCGTGATTTCAATACGAGTACTACTGAGTATTCTGTTCTTTAGCCGTCCTGGATCCGAGGGTTGGCCACACCATGGACGTACTTTCTCCATTTATCTCTGTCCTCTGTCATTCTGGCTGACTCTGCCACTGTCCACGTATTCATGTTGTCCATCCAGGCCGTGCGCGGCCTATCTCGCCTGCGTGCACCTGACAGTGTTCCTTGCATTATCTCTTTCTCCAGGCAGTTAGTTTCCTCATAATGTGACCAAGGTCCATAGTATGTTACTTCCTTGCTTTGACAGTATCTAACAGTTCCCTCTTTACTCTAGCTTTATTAAGAACCCGATCATTTGTTTTCTTTGCTGTCCATGAAACCCGCAGAATCTCTCAGCCCCTTCATCTCAAAGGCGTCAAGACGTGTTTCTTCATTCTTTCTCGGTGTCCAGCTTTCACAGCTGTACGTTGCTACAGGCCACAGTAGCACTTTCATTAGTCATATCTTCGTTGAAATCGGTATGCTGCGACTTTTCCATATTTTCTGCAGTGATGCCTCGATGGCCTGGACCCTGTTTAACCTGGTATGGAATTCCATCGTACACTCACCATCTTCTGTAATCAGGGACCCAAGGTACGGAAACGTATCCACCTGCTCCAGTTGCTCATTCTGAATGAGTACTGAGTACACTAGTGAAATTTACAAGTTTACGATAAGTAAACTGATTTATTGCATAAGTTGCTGCTCATGCCTCTCAATGTGTGCACTGAGGTCTTAGATGAGCCCATTTGTAAGGTAGAACTTGCTCTGAAGCAAACATTCAGTACTGTAAGTACTGTCCTTCCTGCTGCCTGAACCAACAGGAAATCACAATTGCATTTAGCAGGCAACAGCTGACTGCTTCAAACATTACTTTGCATAGACTTTCATAAAAATTTACTTACCAAAATGTAAAAAACGTTCATGAACGCAATAAAAATCAACAAAAATTGCAACGTTTCCAACAAATAAGAATAAAATTAGTCAAAAAGTGTCATTCATTAAAAATCGCAGTTTTCGCCAGAGAACATAAAAATCATTTTGAAAATGTAACAACCGTTTCATTACTGATTGGTTAAGGTTTTATGTCCCATTCGACATAGAATCTACGTCATTTCGGAGATGTTCTTCCCAGCCAATCTTTTGGCTTGGTAGTGAAGTAAAGACTTTGTTTCATGAGAAACAGCGATAAGTAATTTGGAACATCTCAAACAAGAACATGAACAGCTCTTCTACAGCAGATGATATACTACAAGTCATCATTTAACCTGTCAGCATCATAAAACCACAGAATTCAACTGCCTTCAAGTACATTTATTGTATAGTGTAGGTTTGTGTAATGTGTAGCGACGTACAAAACCGTTGCACAGCAGCGAGCAACGCTATCCGGAGTGGAGATGCATCTTTATGCGCGGGTGCATCGGTCCGTCGGCAGTAATAGAAGCGGTCGGCGGCAGCTCGGCGACGCATCCAAAGGGCGGCCGGCCTCCCCGCCTCCTCGTCCCCGCACCGGCGGTCAATGCCGTGGAGAATGACTGATTGATCGGACGCCGGCGGCGGGAGGGTGCGCACTGACTGGCACGAACAAAGGCCACAGCCAATGGGCGCCCGGCGCCGTCTCCTTCTAATCAGGCCAGCTGTCTCGCTTCCAGTTGCCACCAAATTTAAAACACCTTCAGATGGACATGTGTACAGTCAACAACGCGACGTGGGTGACGGGCATTCATACGGCCGCGCCGCGACCACTTTCGATTTTCGTTTTAGGTTAACTGACAAGGTCGCGACCCGTAATTGGGTCAGACACTGTATAGAAGCACTCTGACGATCTTCTGCATATACGTTACGGTAAAGAGAAGTGAAAGCGTGGTATGCTGTAAATGACTGGACAGAAAATTCAGCGGGCAGAATGCATATAGACAACTTGCTAAACAAGTCATCACTACATCAGCAGGGATGTCTGAACATAACCAAGGGACGACGGCGGATTTGAGCTATACACAAATTCTTCTTTGTTACACATTCTACAAGATAGTATTCTGCGCTCCCCATATATCACTTGGCAAATCGATAGCCAACCAGCTGCCTTATCTTACTACATGATACACTTAACCATTAAGACGACTGGTTGGTTAGGGTTTAATGGCGCCTTAAACAATCTACATCATTATCATGCCTTTAGGACCACTACGGTGTTCTATGAAGCAGCCTCCTGAAAATTTTGTGTCACAATTACAGAAATGCCAGAAGACCGCTAGCTATTGGGAACTTTTGCCATTTTGACACACCAAAGTTGCGAGTAATGGTACTCTATTTTTACAACAAGTTGATAACAAATGCGTGCACAATGCTCATAGCCTCTGCATCATACTGATTGACTGATACTAACAAACAATGCCACAACGTAAGACATCACAAACCAGTAGCTAAAAGTGCTTATTCTCATTCTCATTTGACAACAACTGACGACAGATTTGTGCATGTGTGGGGTCACAAACAGATGGCACAACCTATTAGCCATGCAGGCACGTGCCTAGGGAGTTTTTCCCAATGTCAGGCATGCTCGTTAGTGTGCCTAGACTATTTTCTTAAGCAAAATAGGAATCGCATACAAATATCATAACAGGAGGCTTTATGTCACGCCTAAAAAGCAATATAAATCATTTTCGGCCAGGGCTCTGCCCCTGATTCTGGTTGGGAAGCTTACGACGCTCCCCAAGAGGTCGACTGAGGAGGGGATACCCCATCCTCATTCTGTTCCCTCGACGCCTTCGCATCTCAGTGCCCTTGACACTTCATTTTCAGCACCCGTGCCTAGGCAGTTATTTTTTCGTTGTGCCGCCAATGGGATCACACATTTACTGTCAACAAAGACAACAAAAATGCAAAAAAAATACTGTATTAATAGAGTTGAAGTGGATAATTCAGAAAACATGTGTGAAAAAATGCATGTAGCATTTGTTCCAAAACCGCATTATAACAATCACAAGAGCATCAGTTTGTAACGTGTATCTAAGATGTTTCCAAACAAATGATATTTCAAGTTGTTCTCTTGCAATAATTATATACAGCAGAAATGGAGTTCATCAATCTGCTTTCAGACGTTTTCATGTTCTGGTTTGTAAATGACTGTCTGTACCAGACTGAATCCACACAACGAATACATGTGAAGGTGAACATGTGACAATGATAATAAAATCAAACATCAATGTACACAACAGATTTACTTATGTGAACGTCATTCTTCTCGCCAGAGCAACAATCATCACACATACAAAAAAGTTTCCACTACACAGTACACACATTCACGCAAAAATTCAAAACCCATCCATGCACGTGTCAACGATATGTGCCCATCACTGTCCGCATTATTCAACTGTTTTCAAACTCCGGGTAAAAAATTCACCAAGCAGAATAACATTTATTTATTAATAACACTGTAAACTTACATTCGTGTATTCCATAATCATATATTAAAGTAGTAAAACTTCATTAAAAGCTGAAAATGATGTGCAAAAATCAATTTTAAAATTACCACGTTTTGAACACCCATCATTTGGGATGGATGCGGTGGAGCATTTCCCATTCGTTGTGGTCCTCCACTCCAGTTCGGATGCGGAACACCAAATCCGGAGGTACCGGCATTAAACTCCTCGCCAGCCATCTTCTGCGATCCGCCAAATTCTGCTCCAGGATATCCGGGCGGATGCCGGACTTCGGGTCCACTGGAGCTCTGCAGTAACTGATTCAGTGTCGGCGTGGGTACGGGTCCACTATGATGTTGTCCTGGCATGTTTGATCCAGGAGGGAAACCTCGCAGGCTCTGTGAAAGTGGCATAGCAGGCCACCCTGGTCGACCAGGGCTCATCTTGGGATATCCACCTCCACCAGAGCCCCTGACGTTGGAAGGTTGTCCTGGTCCGCCATAGTACAGACTGTTCGGCGGCTGCTGCGGATAGTCCATCATTGGCGCAGACCTTGCGGTACCAGGAGTTAGCTGTTCTGTGGATGAAGGACCGCTTGTAATACCATTGTAAGGGGTCATCCCGTGCGGGGTAAACCCACTGTTCGACATACTGTACTGCTGCTGTGCCAAAGCGTTGTCTGCCATCTCTCTCTGCCAGGTAGGTCAACGATTCTTAGGCCAGTGATCGCACAACGAACGGGCGTCAGGCGTGGCGTCCAACAACAGCGAACATGGCCACCATTTTGGATTCGCCGAGTCGTATGTCGCGCCGTTTTTCGTCCGACGCCACGCTCAAATCACTACCTACGCCCGTCACACGTGATGCGCTTCAGCGCCGATCGATAATCGAAGTCAGCAGTCGTCGAATCTGCGCCTAATCGGCGTCCAAATGTCACCTCGGCGCGACGAACAAAAACCGAAATGTCCGTGTCGGTTGGCGCAGCCGACCCGAAGGTCCGTTCGACAACGAGAATGATGTTGAGTAATCCAACGCGATCGTCGTCGATCGGGAAGAAAGTTTCTACACGTGCCAACGCGTCCGGCGGCCGTCAGCGACGGCCAAAAACTTAGCGCCGGACAACATAATGTGGCAACGTTTCATCCTTTCGTCCATAAACTCGCCTCGCTACGCCGTCCATACACAAACACCGCTGTTATCGACTGGGACCGAACACCCGGACAGCATGCTGTATCACTCCGCCAGCGCACCGGTCTACCCGCTGCACCGCACGCACACGCCGAAAAACCTATTCTAGCATTTGTCTACATCCACATAACGAGAGCTTACGCAAAAATTGAAAAGTGTTGTATCGTTACGTGAAACTAAATGAAACGATCGCGGATATCATCGGCACTACATTTTCTGTCCGTTTCAAGATGCGGATGGACACAGATTTTCGGCTGTGCGGCGTCTAAGCCATAGCTTTTAATTCCGTCGAACGAGGTGCCGATACTTTAGCCTCCCTCCGTTTCATGAAACGCTTTATTTATGCTTATCTCCGAGTTTTATGAGAAAAACTGCGTTGTACTGGTAGATTGGAATATTTTGATCGATTTTAGCCGGTGTGAACGTTGATTGGACGGCAGTGTACGGAACACACGGTGATTAAGCAGCGCATCTGGAACAGCCGTGGTGACGTCACGCGCTGAACCTAGAGCGGTGCTCGTCGTTGCAATTAGCTTTTCGGCAAACCTTGTCCGCGGCGCACACACGCACGCACACACTCCGCACGCAGCCGTCGGCGACGAATTTTGCGACGGACTTTCCTTTCCCAAGTCTGCGTCGGCGTGGAACCGGTTGAAAGTTTCTCATCGCCGAAGCCGGGGACGAAAAAAATCGGCGTTTGGGTGAAATGTGCTGCCGAATACGGGCGGCTGTTCCCGTTATAAAACGTCGCCCCGCTGCAGAGACCAGTCTGCATTGGTCGGTACAATACATAGCAGGCAAGCGGGCACTGGCTGGCGGCATGCATGCATACGGAGGGTCTGCCTTGGCGGACTGGCGGTGGCGGGCTTTGTACGGAGCTGTGCTGCTGCACTGCCGGTGTAGTGTTGGTTGGCCGTTCGCTTGCTTGGTTTGAGCTGACTGAATGTCTGTGTGTGTGTGCCTGTTTGCTGGCTTGCTTGCTCGACCAAGCCTTCGTATGCATGGCGCGCCTGACCCTGCTCTGCCTCTGTTCCCTATGTGCAGCGAACGGACATTTGACATTGGAGACACCGTGGTCGAAACGGACCATCACAATAACCGTAATCCTGATACAAAACTGTTTGATGTAGTTAGTACCCGTTTCACTATATTCTCATGTTATGATGGTTTTTCCGATGCGCATTTCCGACACTGTCGATCAATAATGTGGTCACTCAGCGAGACAGTTAGCTGCGTTGACTCATTCTCATATCACCGAGTCTTGCCGCGCGACTGCGGGCGAAATTGGCCACAAGCAAGATTTGACAGTATTTATTCGCTGACTAATAAAGTGTGAATCGTGTTTAGTACTTTTAACAGAGTCGCCAGTTGTATATTTAGTGAAACGTCTATACGCCTGTTCATGCGATCTTTTTGTGACCGAAATCGGTGGCATAGCGAGGATTTGAAAGTAGGGTGGGCATAGAGACCCATTAAGGGGTCTAGAAGACAAAGTCCCACAGAAGCTGAAGCACTATCAGGGCTTAAAGTGGGGCGGTATGGGACGGTATGGCATACCGCCTAGCCAAATTTTGAGCCATGACCATACCATCTACGAAAGGTGAAAGGAACGCCTTGGGAACGTACCGTTTTGTATTTAGATTGAAGTTTAAACTGGATACAAAACTATATAAAGTGAGCGGATGCCTTCCCCAGCCCTGCAAGCATTAAGTTGTTTTTCCAAAGTTGTTGTATAGGC
>Ga0209780_1002501_pt1 | contig 13101 bp, 9 predicted proteins | sample WorMetexBAHAMAS2_FD_187384 | JGI IMG/M metagenome (GOLD analysis project Ga0209780, IMG submission 187384) | Marine gutless worms symbiont microbial communities from Max Planck institute for Marine Microbiology, Germany - Inanidrilus exumae... | ecosystem: Host-associated > Annelida > Digestive... | reverse complement strand
TATATATATATACAAATGCAATTAGTGAATTAATGCATCTACTGATCAGCATAACAGTATTAACTATCACTTCGCTATACATGTATAGTCGCACTACACGTTACAGAACTGCATTAGGCAGGATAGAATATGTAATAATGATTAAGTAGTCTACAGTAAATAAGTCTCTGGTATACATTCACCCAGGTCACCTGACCCAGGTCACCCAAGTCTCTGTGTGCGTGTGTGTTAGACCTGAGAGTCACTTGGAGTAAAAAAGTGACTTAAAAGTCAACTAGATCAAACTTGTAATCTTCCCTCGACTTGTGAATTTGGTAAGTTGAATTCGCAACCCACATCTGTGAACATGTGCGTACAAATATGGCAACTATCAGCCTTGTACACAATGTACACACTCGGACCAGTTTCACACCGACTCAAACCGCAACATTTAACTGCTAACGAACAGAGACAGAATCAGTTCAAACTTCAAACTTGTTCTAAATACCGTATTTCCTCTAATAGAAGCCCCCGGCTTCTAAAAGAACAATAGTGTCAGACCCCCGGCTTCTAATAAAAGACCCGGCTTGTATTAGAGACCCGGCTTCCATTAGAACCACGTCCCTGTTCACCGATGAACATGTATTTAAAACACCAAAATTCTTGGATTTATATTTATTACTGCAAAGCGAAATACCCGGTAGGCCTACCAGTCCGGCAGTGTATTCGCTCTAAGACCCCCCGGCTTCTATTAGAGACCCAGTTTGTATTAGAGACCCGGCTTCTATTGGTACAAATGAAGTCTGACCCCGGCTTGTATTTGAGACCCAGCTTCTATTAGAGGAAATACGGTAATACACTTAACATCTATTCACTAAATACTAAAGACAATTTTGTCCTGAGTTGTGACTCGGGGCCAGAATTTTGGCAGCAGTTTGGAACCAAAACGACCTGACTCAACTTTGGAAGACCCCAAGTCGACGACTTAACGGTGACAAGTGCTCTCAGGTCTAGTATGTCTGTGTCTGTGTGTCCGTCTGTGTGTCTACGTGTGTGATCAGCTGGTGGCGGGGCCGAGTTCTCTCAGGTTACAAAGAAACTCCGTCGGTGTCATGATATGTGACGAACCTGCAGCACAAAATTCATTACATAAAAATAACATTCACTAATAATACAGTATTAACGATAATATCAACAATAATAGCGATCGCTGTCATCATCATCACATCATAATAACAATAAATAACTAGAACGCACCTGCAAAGTCAGCAAGATCGTTGCATTTCAAACGAATTATTAATTTATTTACAATATCTTAAACTGACATACAACGGTCACATTTGTCGTATGACCAACCATGGTGTGCTCTGCTGATTGGTCGAAATTTGGTCACGTGATCATCATAACAGAATAACTTCCAACGAATGAAGGTCAAGGTCAGTTCGTTGTAATGTTCCATGACTGTCATGCAATATGACAAATTTGTACAGTAACTGTTTAACACTTCAAGTACGCAAAGTCCAGTAGAAGAGTACAAGTTGCTTGCTCTCGTAACAACGCAACAGTGACGTTGAATGTAAAAGAATGATGACAATTAAACAAAATATTAGAGACATTAAACTAAACATCTTAAATTCAGTACTTATGCACGAATTGACAATTTGATGGAAAGATAAATTAGCCCCGTACAGGACTGACGGTAGACTCTTTGCAACTAACGTTTCTGCCAAGTTCACAAAGTCACGTGACACAAAAAACTTGGACAAATCAAATTATCAGCCTAATCAAATTTAGATATTGTGCCCTAGTTTAAGAACAGTGGTCAGTTGCCAGCTCCCATTGTAAATGGCAGAGGAGATAGCTTTTGAAAACGGCCGGATTTGCAACTTTGAAGGGCTCACGACCTTGAGCTTGTATCAGGTCATACTACATACCGTCGTGCATCGCTCATCGACCTCTAACTACATGCCAAATTTCATTGAAATTGAAGTAACTTTTTGTGGACGGACGGACGTGCGTATACACGGACGGACATTTGAGACCCACTTTATTAGATCGACTCAGAACAGTCGACCTAAAAATGAATGCAAAAAGTGAAATCTGACGTAGATCTAATGGTGTTCACTAGAGGTCACTGCCACTTCGTTAGTTGTGTGCTGACACCTAGTGACAGTGACGACGAAGCTCCAACGTACACAAGAAAAATTTCAATAACTGCTCATCTGACAAAATAGATGACAAACATTAGCTCATGCAACGTGCAAATTTGATTGTGCCTCACTCAGAATTTGCGCTCTTAACTGTACGTGAAATTAGCTCGTGACGTTCACATTATTGTGTACCACCGGCAGCCGTACCAATGATGACGTCCCAGGTCTTGGAGGCGCTAGACACCTCATAGGCACAACGCAGCTCCGAGTACGACACTCCACCAATGATGAAGACGATTAGCCGAGGACCGGACTTGAGACTGGACTGGCGAGAACCACGCTCCTTATGCCACTGACCATACCTCGCACTGACCACACACAAGACACACTGACCACAGATACTGACCATACCTTGCACTGACCCAGTGATGTTAACAAGATCACAAACATCAAGACCGAGACCACAAGTCACAAGACCAAGACCAAAGCATTCTCTCAGCAGTACGCGTATAACACAGAAAAAAAACATTTCCAGCAGTAAAATGAATAATTTCTCTGAAAACGTAATTTTATATCAATGGAGACATCAGTTGACACTGTCAAATAGCACAATAATGTAACTAATGTAAGTAAAAGTGAATAAGTGTCAAACTAATTGCACTTAAGGTAAACAAGCGACTCAAGAAGTCCATCAGTCATGCGCGAACGATGTTGCCTTAGCAGCAGTCCACTCTGGGAAAATACCCGCTCCACAGGAAACGCATAGGAGGAAGTGCCACGGGAATGGAAAGAAGGCCACATAGTCAAGATACCCAAGAAAGGCTAACTGGATGACTGTAACAATTACAGGGGAATCTCGTTGTTGGTTACTGCTGGGAAAGTGCTTAACAGAATCATATTAGAAAGACTGAAGGAAGCATTAGACTGCAAGCTACGGGAAAAACTTCCTCCCGTAGCTTGCAGTACTGTTAAACAACGCCAAGGACTTCAAGACCAAGACCAAACATGGCAAGACCAAGACCAAGACCAAGACCGAAAGTCACAAGACCAAGACCATAAAATTCGGTCTTGAGACCAAGACCAAGACTTAACATCACTGCACTGACCACACACAGACACACTGACGTGGCACAGCGGTAAAACGTCGGTCTTTGGCCGGCGAACTTTCCCTGTCCTACGCTCGACCTGCAGCCGATGGGTGACCACTTACGTGGGTAAACCGTCCGCTACAGGTCAGCCAACTAGGCCAACTCATCCTTTCATCCTTTTGAGTTCGATAAATTTAGTAGTAAGCTGTAATCGGATGTTTGCTTCTTCGCACGGGTGACGGCGTCTGGTGAATGCTTACGGGGTGAAGGCCTGGTGCGGTTGATTGGAGCGGTGGTGTGTTTGCTAGCTGCATAATGCGGGTCCAATTGTACATTAACGTGTGCAATTGGATGGCCACAGTTTGTGCTACAGCACCATTGGCTCTTGCCAATAAACTGTCACTTCCGAGATTTTAAAGCGTGCTGGTCTGGTCATCGCGTAAGCAGCGCTATATAAGAATCCGACCTTTACACAAACACACTGACACTGTATTGTATTGTAGGGCTTAACGTCCCACTCAACACATTATAGGTCATTTCGGAGACGATTTTACAGGTCAGATGACCCAACCAACATTGTAATAGCACTGAAGGATGACAGTCTTCCAGATCAAGGGCCACCCCCACAGGCTCAGCACACTAAAAGGTAAAGAAAAGGAGGTAATGAAAAAAAATTTCTACATATAGCACCAAGTACACCGAAGACACAGAGGCGCTCAAAAGACAGCTAAGCCAAGCAAGATCAAAGCCCGATCCAGTCGACCGTGTACGAACTGCTCATTGTATAGGTGTGCATATGATGTGCACAATTATGATGCACAACAGCACAGAGCTGGTCAAATAATCTCCCCTCTTACCTTCCAGACAATCACCACAGCTCAGATGTTGTCTGCTGGAGGGGCGGAGAGTACCACACACAGACGACATACAAACACACTGACCATACCTTGTAGCACTGACCACACACTGATACACTGACCACACACACTGACCATACCTTGTAATCAATGAGACGACTGTGAGCCAGTCAGTAAGCAAGCAGACCTCAATGAGTTCAAACCTGACTGCAGCGTTGCTGAGATTGCTCACTCGACTCGTTCCAACCATAGCCGGAAACATTTTCTCACTTAACTTGCCTTCTATTGCTTCCTAGCATCAGCACACACACATACGTGCGTGCACACTATACTTATAGCTGTGTACACAGTGACACTATAGCTGTGTACACAGTGAGGGGAGGGGGTACCACACACTGACACACTGACCATAGCCGGAAACATTTTCTCACTTAACTTGCCTTCTATTGCTTCCTAGCATCAGCACACACACACACACACATACGTGCGTGCACACTATAGCTATGTACACAGTGACAAACTAGACGGCTGTATTGTGTTGAATGCCACAATACAGTATACGGCTTGAAGCGATTCGCTATCTGTGCACAAGCTGTTTACTTCCTGCATTCGACGATGCCCAGTGTCACGTGCCTGCGACTGAGTGACGTCAGCTATTTGCCGTGTTACTTATTTTCAGTTTCCAATTCAGATCTGCTTTTCTTCCATGTCGGTCAGCCAGTGGACAGTATGCACAGTGGCGTACTTGGTTTACCCAACATCGAACATTGCCGTAAATTTGGCTCTAAGAGGTTTCTTGTATGGATCGTACATCCCACGGGAATGATTTTGAACTGATTCTAACGTAAAAATGGAAACCTGATATACCGTAGAGGGGGGGGGTCACCTGGTACTAAATGTCTGGCGATCTGTAATCATTGCATAGTTATTAATTAATTCTGTTCTAAAAGTATTTATCTCAAAACCGTTCAATGTCATGCAGAAACGGCCGTTAAATGAAAAAGTAGTAGAGCAGCAGCAAACAGTAGCAGTAGTAGTAGTAGTTGCAGTATAGCAGTATTGTAGTAATTAAGTCAACTGAAGTAATACAGCTGGTTAATAAGTAATTAAGTAAGTAAGTGTTTATTTCAAACTGGCGATCATGAGACCGAATAGCTCAATAATAAAACAATGTTCAAACAGTACACTAGACAAAAAAACACTGCGACAGTTACTAACAGTCTGCAACATTAGAACACAACACTGGCAGTTCATAATATCATAGAGTTAAAAAATTGGCTCACAAAAATGGTATTAATCTAAGCCTACTGATACCGTTCGTTCTTTGCGGGCAGGGGTCCAGCCTACTCTGGACCGCAGATCTGAGACCTTTTGAATCGGTCAATGAGCCAGCCCACTGATACCATCTTAGGCCATAATTTATAAACGATTGAAACTCAACAACACAATGCTCAGTCTTCGTTTGACACATGCTACGTCAGACTGCCCGTGCTGAAATTCCTTCATGCCATACGACTTAGCCGACAGCACATCAATATGAAGTCCACAGTGTCATCGTGCTGGTCTATCTGTGTGAGTACCTCCATGATGTCTTTGATGTAAGGCGTCCATCGCGACAGGTCGTATGCATGATCACGTTCACTGCGAGCTGATGACATGTAACCAGATGGCTGACACTGAGCCCTGACACCACCCTAACCAACACAACATACGTACATACGTTATATCCGCACATGTTGTATACCGCGTTGACCAATTGTGTTAAAGTTTTATGTCCCACCCGACACAAAACCGGTCAACTCAGAGACAATTCTTCCCAGCCAATCTCTTGGCTAAGTAACATAGACCAAATCAAACACAACAAAAGCAAAAACGTGCATCCATAACAAAATATTCTACAACATAAAATGAACACCGAATAACCCTAAAGCCAGGTTTGGTCGCCTCTTACGATCTTCGGCCTGTGAATGGAATGGGCCTATTCTGGCGGAAGTAGATAAGTACGGTAAGGAATTAAATAAGTAAGGAAGAAAGTATGCACGGAAGTTAAGAAAGCAAGCAAACAATTTATATAGTGATGAAATCAACAAATAAATCGGGGTGCATTACAGCTCTAGAGCCCGTACGTATACAGGGTGGGCCAAATAAGTAAACCCTTACTGGTTTCAGAACAAATCATTCTAAGAGACGGGGCTTACTTTTTGGCCAACCATGTACATTCCACTCTACACAACAATACACGCGCGCGCACAGCAGACGAGAGGCTTACTGTCACTAGTTTAACTGTCTGACTGACACAAACATTAGTTATCATGCACTACCATTATCAGCAAACAATACAGACACACACCCACACCCACAGGACACTGGAATGTGGCGTCCCCTTACGCCAAACAAAACGGTATATGTAAAATAAATAGCTGACTCGTCACCAATACAAAGAAGCTAAACTAGCACAGATTGAAATAAAGTCACGAGCAAAACCCATAAACCGACAGAGATAATTTTACACAAACCACCGCCATTTTTTCTCGACCGTTTTCACGTGGGTTCGCTGGCTCTCCTTGGTTTCTTCTTTCACTTATTCTGAAAGAAACCTCTGCAGATAAGTGGAATGAGGTTTTTCGTGGGCTGATTGTGTCAAAGCCCCAGAGGAAACCCAAAGCTCTCATCCCAACCCAGGGATGTGGTCTCGGTCTCAACGTCTCGAGACGCACCAACGTCTTGTCTCAGTCTCGTCTATTTGTGTCTCGTGCCCAAGAAGTTATTTTGCCAAAATCAGTCTGAATAAAAGAAACTGAATATTGCACCGATTTTCTAAGTTTGAGTGAACAAGGAGTTTGAGCTTGAAGTAGACTCCATGTTATAACGCCTTTATAATTTAAAGTTATGTATTTTCAGGTCGACTCCTCTGAGTCGACCTAATAAAGTGGGTCTCAAATGTCCGTCCGCCCGTCCGTCCACAGAGTTTCTTCGATTTCAATGAAATTTGGTATGTATGTAGAGGTTGACGAGTGATGCATGATGTTATGCAGTATGACCCGATCCAAGGTCAAGGTCATGAGCCCTTGTAAGTCGGAAATTCGGCCATTTTCAACGGCTATCTCCTCTCCCATTTATAATGGGGGCTGGCAAATGACCACGGATCCTTAAATTAAGGGGCAATACCTAAAGCTTATCGGGACCGGATTTTCCATTTTTGTCCCAGTTTTTGTGTGACGTGACTTTAAAGTTGACAGTTAGTAGGGGTCAACCGCCAGTCCAGTACGGGGCTAATTTATTATTATTATTATTAATGGACGTGAAAATAAAGTTACGACTGCAATCCTTATAACATGTAGGCCTAGGCCTATTTTAACGTCTCGGTGACCTCTCATGACCTACAAGCGTCTCATCTCGATCTCGTCTCAAAATTTAAACGTCTCGTCTCGGCTGGTGAGGCCAACGTCTCGGTCTCGTCTCGGGCTTTAACGTCACGTGCCCAACCATTGTGTCTCGCAGTCCAAGTCAGTTGGCTTGGTCTGAGGGTTGGCGGTCACCTCGGCGCTGAGTCTGCATTCATCAAATGCCCTGGCTTCATCCTTTCTACAACTAACACAGGACTCGTGAAGGAAGCGGTGTTGCTCCCCTTATGCAGCTCCCCAACCGTCGCCATTACCAGTTTAACAAATGAAATATCAATATACATAAAATTAAATGCTTAACAGAAAATAACACATTTAGTATGACAAATAATGCACGATAATGTGACAATAACAGAAATGTGAAATCATAAGAAAGAAAACAAAAGAGTGGAGTGGACAGACTTCCAGTATGATGGGCACTCCGAGCTTCTGCAAGTTCTTTATCGTAATCCTATCATCATCAGACAGACCTGCATGTTGACACAGCTTTAAAACATTCTCCTCCGTATCACCTGCGATACCATACACCATCACCACCGTCAGCAGTGTGCTAAACATGTTAACGAAAATATCACACAGTGAGTAAACAAGTCTTGGACCTTAGTCTTTCCACATGCCGAAAAACCGCACCGGATGACACCGCTTCTGCATCATACATGCCTGACTGCCACCTCATCAAAGTTCTCCCATGTGAGACTGACTTCTCTGAGATCTGCCATAACATTTGACTTCCATTTGCCATTTGCAGTGTCTCAGTGGTCTACTGGTAACATGCCTGACTGCGGTGTGAGAGGACCCAGGTTCGAATCTCACCGCGGGCAGTTGTGTTTATCACGACAGTCACTGCGATATACGGCCTTGGACACAGGCTGCACACCCTTACTGCAGTGTCGACTCAGCCTTCCACTCTTCGTGGGACGGTAAAACGACTATCAGCTCTCGGGCTGAGTAATAATAAAATGGCGATGGTGGATGCGGACGGTAGCTGCCATTTCTTTCTGGTGGACTCGCAGTCCAAGTCAGTTGGCTTGGTGTGAGGGTTGGCGGCCACCTCGGCGCTGAGTCTGCATTCATCAAATGAACCGGGTGAATTCTCGCAATGGCTTTGCCATGATGACATCACCATAAATATCATCCTGGTTATTATTATTATTATTATTTGACTAACATTTGTCTACCCTTTCTCCTCTTTCTGCACTGTGTCCGGATAAAAAAGGTGCCACTAAATTTTTGCCTCTAACTTTGCCAAATGCCGACCGATTTTCGAAATTCTTTCACCGACAGACGTAGCAGTGAATTTCTGACAAATGATTAATAAATGTTCCATCGCATGCCACATGCGTCACTACACTACCTTGTGAAATGTTTGTGCGCAAACACATCGTCGCATTCCAGAGATGAGTGCAGCAAACTGCCATGCAAGACTCAATCATTTGAAACAGTTGCTGAAAAAATATTCATTTAACGATGTTAGCACAATTTTCTGCACTGACAAAAAGATATTTACGGTGGTTACACCGCAAAACCCAAAGAATCACCAACTGTACGCAACTGCAGCAACCAAGGAAGACGTCAGGACAAAACGCCTGGACACACGATTATGTTCAGACAGTCACTGATGGCATCAGTTGGCGAGTCACAAGTGGTCGAGAAAACACAAGTTTGATACTTGTCGATCACCGAGTCAAGGTTATTGAGGGCTGTTATCATAATGTGATGCTGTTATAACAGTTCCTGCCCACTGTATGTCAAATCTCAAAAGCGAGTTCTTTATCTTTCAACAGGACAGTGAACGGACGCACGGTGCCGTGAGGTAGTCGACTTTCTTACCCGTAACTTCGCCAGATGTCGAATGATTCTAAAATTTTATTTCCAGTAAATTTGTAACAGTGTAACAGCCAAAGATCCCACCACGCCTAAGTCACGTTGCTATGCTACCTTGCGATGTGTCGTTATCACAGTAAACGATTCGGGTTGTTGCTGTTTTTCTGACACTATTATTTCACAAGGTAGTGTAGTTACGCATTTGGGAGGTGGCGGGATATTTTATTACCTCTTTATTGCAAATTTACTGATAAGTCTGAAAGTGACGGAGTTTTGAAAATCGGTCAACATTTGGCAAAGTTAGGGGCAAAAATGTAGTGGCACCTTTTTTTACCAGACACATGTATTTCTGCTGTCCGGTACATAGTTTGCCGGGGTATTCTAGATTTATTCATATACAGTGTACATGGCCTCACACGTAGTTCAAGCTTCAAAATGGATTGCATGGTATTTAAGTCCATTATTTTCACATACTGCGTCATTTGCCACCTTGCCCTTCCAGTCTATTCCTACCAGTTTCCTCTGCCATCAGTGTTATTATGCCTCTGCAACTGTCGTGGTTAAACAAATCTCCCTTCTAATCTGTGGTAGTGGAATAATGATACCACCTCGCCAATCCCGCGGGATGTCGCCTGGTTCCCATATCCTGTTGCACATTCTTGACAAATGTTCGACTAGCACTAACCCACTGTACTTCAGTAGTTGAGTAAGTATGCCATCAGAGCCCGGTGCCTCACGGTTTTTAGTTTTATTGTTACCTCTGTCACCTCTGCCTCTGTAATTACTTGCATCCAAACGTGTACATCAACACTTGGATCATGACTGAACGGGTCTGTTCAGAATTCCACTGCGGTCTTCTCTCTAACCGTTAATCCGTTTTTCATGTGTTCGCAAATAAGTGGTGAAATGGCAAATAAGTATCGCACGCAAACACAAAAATAAAATGATTCACAAAATAATAGTGAGGTTAGGTCGCTGAAAATGAGTGGTCTAATGCGGATCACAATTAAAACTAGCAAGAAACAAAATGTAACAAAACATAGAACACAATAAGTAAGCAAGCAATCTAATCATGCTGAGAGGTGGAGAAGTATTCGATGCGATATGTGTCACCTCCTTTCTGTATGATGTACAGCAGAATCAGTCGAATTTTGTCGCTGGCCAAGATGTTTTTGTCTTGCAGCAGAGGAGCAAGATGTTTGACGTGATCTTTGACCTTTTCACCGGCCGCATCAGAACCCATCACCAGGTCCTGACCACACACATAGATACAGCCACACACACACACAAGCCATCACTAAGTCCTGACCACACACACAGATACAGACACACATACAGACACAAACACACACAAACATCACAAAGTCATGACCACACACACAGGTACATACACACACAACCATCACAAAGTCATGACCACACATACAGACACAAACACACACACAGACACAAACACACACAACCATCACAAAGTCATGACCACACACACAGATACACACACACACAACCATCACAAAGTCATGACCACACACACAGATACAGACACACACAACCCTTCACAAGATCCTGACCACACACAGACACAAACAAAGACACATGCAGACACACACATAGGCTGCAAACATAGACACGGTAATGGTTTGGCTTAGTGGCAACAACACTGCACATATCAACAAGTTACTCTATGTCGTACTGATGCCCATAGTAAACGATGCAATGCCCCTTTGTTTAGATTCGGTGACAGATAAAGAAAAGACGAGTGGTCGATATAAGTGCTGTTAAACTCTTCAGTGGTTTCATGTTGTTGACAGTCTCCAGAACTCACAGAAGGCGAGGAAGCGATCTTGAAATCCGCCACCGTATTGAAATCACCAGAAGCTGTATGACGCTGCTCAGTAAGCATATCTGGAAATGACGCCCTTTGCTTAGATTCGGTGGCAGACGAAGAAAGGACGAGTGGTCGACATCAGCACTGTTAAACTTTTCAGTGGTTTCACGTTGTTTACAGTCTGCCAAACATGTGTACCACTTCACCGTTGGGGATTCTCTTCCACAGCAGGTGCAGACAACTCACAATCACCATAAATTAAACAAATTATGAGATCAATCATCATCGTTGTCACGTGTGCTTACAAGTCATACCGTCATGCATCACTCATCAACCTCTACCTACATACCAAATTTCATTAAAATCGAAGAAACTTTTTGTGGACGGACAGGCGGGCGGACAAACATTTGAGACCCACTTTATTAGGTCGACTCGATATGATATTCAGTAAGTCAACTGTCCTGACATCAAGTCCAAACTCAAACTCTCCAAATTAAAAACAAACGCCGCAAATAACTGCCAACAGAAAAAGCAGCAAAAACTAAAAACTGCAGTAGGTGCTGTAAGAATCTACCACTGGACGTGACTTCCAATCATTTTGATTGAACAAACAAAATGACTGAAGACAGCAGATGACGAGGAAGTAACGGATGGCAGGTCCTCGTGAGACGCACCTGTTCAACGCGGCACAGTTTGCTGACGTGCCTGTTGAAGAGAGTCATGCACGACTCAGCAATGCTGAAATGAGCCGAGTAACGACTCAGTTCCTTCTGATACTGCGGCGCCTGTTTCATCAGCACCGACAGGTCCCGCAGTGACGGCTTCGCAGACGTGCGCACGCGCTTGTTCTCAGCAAACAGCTTCAACTTCTCTGCCACCTGTCTACACGTGCATAGACATGCATACTCACAACGTGGGCCAATAGCAACTGCACACTTTGTTAACATGAAATGTCTTTAACAATAAATTAGCCCCGTACAGGACTAACGGTCGACTGTTCGTGAGCAACTGACGTTTCTGCCAACTTCAAAGTCACGTGACACACAAACTAAAACAAATACCAAAAATACGGGCCCGAACAAATTTAGGCATTGTGCCCTAGTTTAAAAATCCATGGTCAGTTGCCCGCTCCCATTGTAAATGGTGGAGAAGATAGCTTTTAAAAATGGCCGGATCCTACATGCCAAATTTCATCGAAACCGAAGAAACGTTTTGTGGACGGACGGACGTACGATTTACGGACCGACATTTGAGACCAGTTTTATAATAATAATAATAATCTAGTAATAATAATCTCGTTTGTACAGCTCCAGTATATCAAACACTCCACAGGCGCTGTTGCGGATGTCGACAGGTCGACTCTGTCGATGAGTCGACCTAAAATTGCACAGGAAATTCATAACAATAAGATGCAGATACGATATTCACGCACTGGTTAAATATTCTTTGTAAATTAGCTCAGTCTTCGTATACCCACAAAACGTTACTTTCACATGTGACAAGTAACGTGTTCGTGTCTCCCCGCTCAAAATTGCCCCTTTCCATGGGGATCTGGACCCATCTAAAACATGGGTCCTTAGACGCACATAAGTCAGCCCTCCAAACGGGCTCACGATCGGTTCAGCTGTTTTTGCACAGCTCACCCTTGTGACCACAGACCACGCTACACTATATTTAGAGCCGTGACTCTTACACCTCGACTACGACAACGCGCTGTTGGCAGGACTGCCCCACACGTCAGTGGCGCCGTACCAATGCATCAATGCAGCCGTCAGACTCGTGTCTGGCCTACGGTACCGCGACCACGTCACCCCGGCGGCGATCGAGCTCCAATGGCTACCTGCCGAAGCTCGCATTCAGCACAAACTGTGTCTGTTAGTACACCATGCTCTCGCCGGGAGAGCACCCGCGTACATCACCGACCTCCTTCTACCTGTCGCCGCTGTCACATCACGACAAACTGTTCTTCGG
>Ga0209780_1002500_pt1 | contig 13104 bp, 9 predicted proteins | sample WorMetexBAHAMAS2_FD_187384 | JGI IMG/M metagenome (GOLD analysis project Ga0209780, IMG submission 187384) | Marine gutless worms symbiont microbial communities from Max Planck institute for Marine Microbiology, Germany - Inanidrilus exumae... | ecosystem: Host-associated > Annelida > Digestive... | reverse complement strand
CAATTATCACTAATCTCTTAGAGTTAAGACTTTGGTCTAAAACCAAATCACTTTATCTTTCGCTTAATCTGAACTCGGTCTAAAACCAGGTTTTAGCCGTTCAGATTAAGCTTTGGTTTTAGACTAAAGTTTTAGACTTTGGTTTTAGCGAAAGATAACCCAGTGACCCAGTGAATTTAGCAGCACAACTGGTTGTCCTAGGTTCACGTGAAAGTGGGCAATTAAACTTTGCTTGTAGTTATGATTTATTACGTGTATTGTACATGTGTCGAAGTAAAGTGTTGCTGATTTGGTCGATGGTGGAGGTGGATGAAGGGGAGCGTCTTGCCTCAAGATGTGGTGGAATGGTATCAAAGAGGACATGAAAGGTTCTGCTTGTTATCAGAGGATGCCCAGGTCCAGAACGACTGGAGGAGAACCAAAATTAGTCAGTTAGTCAGTTAGTAAGAATATTTCTAAAGCAAACATGCCGTGGTCAACCAACTCCTTAGTAGGAATGTTTTCAAAAGTCATTTAAACTGTTTGTAGCTGAAGTCCTGATACAAGTAGGATGGGAAACTGTTCCATACACGCGGTCCTGCTGCACCGAAGCTTCTGTTGCCGAAACTGTTGTGTGTTTGTGGGTACACCTGGATCATGTGAGTGAAAGTGATCGTTCAAACATTGCTTGTGTGTGCCTGTGTGTGGATGTATGTAGGTGTGTCTTGAAGATGGACCACCATTGTCCATGGTATCATTTCGTTCACTTTCTCTTTGATTTTCAGCCCCGTACCGGCCCGGGGTGGTAATGTGCCCTGATTGATTTGTTGATTTTGGCACTATATAAATTATGTTTGTTTTTTGTTTACTTACCTTCTGTTTTCTTTTCTTTTTTCCTTATACTTTTTCTTACTTATTTGCTTCCTTACTCGTTTACTTCCTGATTTATCTATCTACTTCCAGAATAGACCCGTTCCATTTCCAGATCGAAGGTCGCAGGAGTCGACCAAACCTGGCTTCAGTTTTTTGGGGTTTATTTTATGTTGTGGTATATTTTGTTGTGGATGCATGTTTGTTTTTGTTGTGTTTGATCTAGTTTTTCAGTAGTACTATGCCAAGAGATTGGCTGGGAAGAACGTCTCCGAAATGACCTGTTTTGTGTCGGGTGGGACGTAAAACCTTAACCCAGTCCTTGATTTTCATGTCTCTCGTATGCAATATGCAGGCCCCGATGTGTTTTATAGTAGCTGAGTTACTGCAGATAGTCTTCGCTCGTTTTTCACATGTAAGCTATTTCACACGTTTAGTTTTAGTACTGAAATCTTTCACTGATGAAGTGGAGTCCATGCAGTCTGAATCCAAAGACTTGAAATCCAAGTCCAGCTTAAAATCAGTATTTTTCAATGCTAATATTAATTAGAAGAAGCCAGCACTAACACGGTTGCAAAGACCCATGACGGCACTGCTTTTGTGACTGATGACCTTGACCTTTGACCTTTTAGCCCCAAAATAAATGGGTTTCCAAGATCCATCATGTAACATTTGTCTGCAGAGTTTGGTAATCCTAGCTGCATCAGTTTTTGAGATATCATGTGGTAAAACTGACAACTCTACCCCAGCCACTGCCCGTCGACATGGGTAATAAAATGAGCATCTGAGTACATATACACTGTGATCTGGAAAATATCACATTTGTTTTTAGGTCGACTCTGACTGAGTTGACCCAATAAAGCCGGTCTTAAATGTTCGTCCGTGCGTACGTACATACGTACGTACATACATGCATACGTCCCATCCGTCCACAAAAAGTTCCTTCGATTTCAATCAAATTTGGCGTGTAGGTAGAGGTCAATGAGTGATGCACGACGGTATGCAGTATGACCTGATCCAACGTTAAGGTCACGAGCTCTTGAAAGTTGGAAATCCGTCCCATTTTCAAAAGCTATTTCCTTTGTCATTTATAATGGGAGCTGGCAACTGATCACTGTTTCCTAAACTAGGGCACAATATCTCAATTTGATGGGGCTGGATTTTTGATATTTGGCCTAGTTTTTTTACACTTTTTGTGTCATGTGACTTTGAAGTTTGCACGGTCCGTCCGTTGCGAATAGTTGATTGTCAGTCCTGTGTGGGGCTAATTTTTTATCTGCATAGGTAGGTTACTGCAGCTGCTGTCGGACAGTCGGCATAAAGAGAGCAGCATCTTTTCCATCAGATTTCCAGCGGTGGATGAAGGAACGATGAGGCCAGGTTTTTGATTGTTGAGATGAGTGCTTTGTGTTTTCTTCGGCGCTTTGACACGGTTGCCTGATTTGAGTCACAGGAAGAACGTCTGGCGCACGAAAAATCTTTGCCTCGAGACTTTACTCTCGGAACAGGCGGAGAAAGAACAATTACGTCAGTGGGGACTGACCTATATCCACACATGCCGACCTACTTTCAGACACTGCGTGATATTCCACGAATGGCGCATCTCTAGCGTGACGCTTGCGGTGTGCCTTCCCACTGTGAACTTTACTTCACAGTGGCTGGCCAATTCATCCGATTTTGGGTTTTTGGGGAGCAAATTTCCCCAAAATGGGAGATTCCCTGCCCCGGGACGCCGATATTTGACGCCGCTAGCTTTATCCTTGGCGGGGAAATCCGTAACCGTACAAACACACGAAATTGCAAAAACAAATAGTAATCGATATATCCACACTTTGCCAATAAAATGCACGTGATATATACGTTGATGTTGTATTTGTATAGGATCAACAACTGTGTTTGTTTTTCCAACTACAAGTTCTTTCTGCTGTTCCTGATGTACTCTTTGACGTATTGCATCTACGTTGCCTTGACGTCATTGCAGTACTTTATCAATTTTTGGCTGGTATGACATAAAACGTCTTGTTCTCTTAGCTGCATATGTTTACGCTGAATTGCTTCTGTCTGTCAGTGTCAATTATCCCGCCTCCAGCAGATTCAGAACTCTCTTGCTCATACTGTTATTAAAGCTCCTAAGTCCTGTCGTATCGCACCCATCTTACGCTCTCTCCACTGGCTCAGAATTACTGAATGCGTCGAATACAAGCTCCTCTCACTTACCTGCAAAGTTCTCACAACTACCCAACCTCCATACCTTCATAACCTGATCTCTGTTCAACGTCCTCGCAGTACTCGCTCTTCATCCGTCGTTACTCTTGCTCGGCCACCTTCATCATCCTCTCTAAAAGTAACTGATCGCTCCTTTCGTTATGCTTTACCTTGTCCCTGGAATCAACTCCCATTTCTCTTCGTCAACCTCATTCTAGTACCAGTTTCTCTCATTTCCAACTTACCTAGATCACTTCTTCCTTTTTTGTTTCACCACTCTGCTCATCCATACCTCCTTCACTCTCTCACTCCCGGCTTAAAACCTACATCTTTCACAAATCTTTCCCCCATGGTTTCATTTCTTCCCTTGGACTGCCTTCATGGACTATCTGAGCTACTCCGTTTTTATTTTTAGTTTATCCTTATTTTTTTGTTTCTGGTGCCGTGCGCTAGATTAAGCTGGCCTTCCCATCAGCTTTAAGCACATGTAAATATGCCATATTGTATTATATTGTATTGTATCTGTTTTGCACTGGCATTGGAGAGGTGGCATAAAGGGATCAGTGCCCCTTTCTCCAATTCCTTCATGAATCCATTGGTAGATGAAGATGAAGGCTGCAATGTGTCCTGATTCATTTGTTTATTTAGGCACTGCATAAATTGTTCATTTGCTTACTTAACTTCTTTCTCACGCTTTCTTCCTTACTTATTTACGTCCTTAATCATCTACTTCTTTAAGAATTGGCTCGTTCCATTTTCAGTCCGGGAGTCGTAAGAGGCGACCAAACCTGGCTTTTGGTTTTTTGTGTTTATTTTTTGTTGTGGTATGTTTTGTTACAGATGCATGTTTGCTTTTGCTGTGTTAGATTTCGTTTTTCAGTACTAAACCAAGAGATTGGTTGGGAAGAACGTCTTTGAAATGTCCGATTTTGTGTCGGGTGGGACGTAAAACTTTAAGCGATTAACCGTGGTTGGCTATAAGCTGGTCAACAAGTCCAGAAGATGAGTCATTGTACCGCGTTTGTGCTGATGACAGGATGTCGGCGTCACAGAGTCAAACATGGGTAGTCTTCACATTGTCTTTGTGTTTATCGTGTCCATCCTCTTTGCCATCTGCATTCTGATCCTGCTCAGTTTCCACTGCTTTCTCGTTGCACACAACAGATCTACTCTCGGTAAAAATTCTTCGTCTCTCAGTTGCCTTTGCTTAGTTATGTTTTGTGCATTTTCCGCCGCGTTCGTTTATCTGTCCGTTCATCCGGACAGATATCGTTGCCACGATGTCTTATAGAACAGCTTCAGCAGTCTCGATGAAACTAACAGGGAACATCTACAATCCCCTACTTATGACCCGATTAGATTCTGGAGGTCAAAGGTCAAAGTTCAACGTCACAGCAGGTTATTGAGGTCAAATCTTGAGAACACCATGTCTCATGGCTCGGGCAATCTCAGTGAAACTTACAGGGAATATTCACAAGCAACCACTGATTATCTCATTAGATTTTGGAGGTCAAGGTCACAGCAGGCCGTTGATATTGAGAGGCATCCACGCCATTGCTGGGACATCGAATTCTATCATCTAGTCAGGTCGACTCTTCAGAGTCGACCTAATAAAGCTGGTCAAATATGTTTGTTCGTCTGTAAGTAAATACGTATGTCCATTCGTCCACAAAAAGTTTCTTCAATTTTAATAAAATTTGGCTTGCAGGCAGAGGTCGATGAGCGATGCACGACGGTATGCAGTATGACCCGATCCAAGGTCAAGGTTACGAGCCCTTCAAAGTTGGAAATTCTTCCATTTTCAAAAGCTATCTCCTCTGCCATTTACAATGGGAGCTGGCAACTGACCACGGATTCTTAAACTAGATCACAATATCTAAATTTGATCAGGCCGGATTTATGATATTTGTCCTTGTTTTTGTGTCGCGTGACTTTGAACTTGGCAGAAATGTCAGTTGTGAAGAGTCGACCGTCAGTCCCGCACGGGGCTAATTGATTGTTAATTAGATTTTGGAGGTCGAGGTCACTGCAGGCCTAAGTATGTGGTTGCAAAAATGTCCATGCTGAGGCGTATTTTTTTTTGAATTGGTTGCTGACATCTGGTGGCGTAGAGTGATGGGTAGAGTGATGGACTTGCAATCAACAGATCATGGGTTCAGTTCCTATACTCGGGGCAAAAGCTGCGTAGCAACCTTGGGCAAGTTGTTCACACCTATGTGCCTCTGTCACCAAGCAGTATAACTTGGTACCGGCCAAGGGCGGTGATGCTCTGCTGCTGGGAAGGTAACCGAACCGCAGGCAATCACCAGAGGGCAGACTGCCTGTACACCGGGATCAGCTCCGGGCCCAACGCTCGGTAATGAGTATGGGAAACCTTTACCGACATCAGAGAGCTGTACAGGGTTCGTACACATCCTGGAAAGTCCTGGAATTTTATTGTTCAGAATTCCAGGCCCTGGAAAGTCCTGGAAAAAGGCATAGGTTCTGGAAAATCATGGAAAGTCCTAGAATTTTACACCAGCGGTTCTGGAATTGTTAGTTCTGGTTTGAGTAGTCGTGAAGCAGATAAGCAATTTCTCTTAATACATTGCCACTTCTTGGGTCAAATTGAGTATTAGAAATACCTTTATACTGTTAAATAAAATAATAGAACCTCGGGTATTGCATTCTCGATTCTTTGCTGTAATGCAGATAAACTGATAACTGATTTTGTATATGCACTTTTTTGACCCCATGCAACCCATGTTTGTGAATGGAACGTGTCCTGGAAAGTCCTGGAAAAAAAAGGATTTTTGAGTCCTGGAAAACCCTGGAATTTGGTCTTTGCAAGTCCTGGAAAATCCTGGAAAAAGCATTTTAATTTCTTTACGAACCCTGGCTGTAGAAAGGGAGTCCAGTGGGTGATGAAGAAAGGATGGGACGAGTGCGTGATTTTTCTGGTTGAGGTCAATGCATTCCGTTTCCTTCTGTGGTCTGACAGGGTGCTTACAACTCTAGAAAACTCAGGGATTTTTTTAATTCTGGAAAACTCTGGGAAATTTGAAATATACTTAAGAAATTTTTGAACGTCAGATGGTATGTTTCGATGACGCAGTCTGAAACCCACAACAAGCCGACATGTACGTGTGTGGTTACAGTGGTACCTGTGAACTGCTGGTAGTGGTCTACTGGATTTTTGTGGACATAATACTCGGGGAATTTCGTTTTGCCAAATGTGTAAGCACCCTGTCTGACATTGTTGGTTGTGTGACAGGAAAGGCACGTGCCCTCGCGGCCGAGTGATTAACGCACTCGGCCGCCATGTGCAGTAGATAGTGACGCGCTCAGTGGCCGGCGTTCGACTCGGCCCCAGGCACGTCCGCTTACCAAAAGAATTATTTCTAATAATTCCTACGCACGTGATGAACAGGAAGATAATCCCGGGCAGGAAAAAGAGGGTTCAATGGTGTCCTCTATAAACTTTGACCGTTGCAGGCACGTTGATCTAGCAGTGTCAAGTCTGCCTGCCGCGCTGGCTTGAGTCGAAGTAAATAGACTTGGATGGCGTAATACACAGCGCCAGTCATGGCCAAGCCAGGGTGTAGACCACGTCTAGAAGGGGTTCACTATTGAAATACCCGACAAGCTGCTCACTCTTACTTAACCTGCCTTCCCCGCACGTTGCTAACACACATCGCACACATTTACCAATTCCCTTTCCCTGGGCAAGTGCACTGGTATATGGTCTCAGCGTTGGGGTCCAGAGTAGGCTGGACTGCTGCCTGCAAAGAACGAACAACATGAAAGGCATCTGGCACAGAAAAACCTGTGCCATTTGTCCCGAGAGGTTGATTTCTGGAAGAGATGGTGGAAGAGGACCGACGGGGAACTGGCTGGGTTTTCCTTTGGCGGACTCTGTCGAATGTGGAGTGTAGTATATAAATAGAAGAAAAACTTGAGTATGTTTGGACCGGAAAAGGTTGAGAATTCCTTGTTAGGCAGTTTGCCTGCTGTTAATTTGTTTCAACAGAGGACTATCAGGTTCCGGTGTTTCAAAGTGGCCCGGATAAGGACGGCTTTAATCTGGGCTGCCGCAACAATTTTCTGGAAGTGTTTGGTTACAACAAGTGTCGGTGGCTTTTGCCTGTTTACTCCAGGTTTGTAACCGATCATCCGTCTGTTGGATACAATTGTATAGCACTGTGTGTGTTTCCTGTGTGTTGCAAAAGTCCACAGAAATCTTCCGCTTACTGAAAGTTTTGAACACTATTCCAAGTGGGTCACTTTGGCACCAGTCGGACGTCAGACAACGTTGTTTGGTTGAGATCGCCAGGTGGCGGCACTGGGGACGAAGTCTGCCGTCTCTGCCCGCATTTTGTTGAAGACATTTGTATTACACTATTACAGTGTATGAGCATCAGGAAAATGTGCAAAAATTGTATTCCATTAATATTTATAGGCCATCTCAGTAGGCAAGTGTGGGACCCAAACAAACATGGAGTGACTTCAGAATAAAGCTAGGCTGGTTAAACAAAAAAATAAATTAGCAGCTGTTGTTGTGTTTGAGAAACTCTCCTAAAATGATTTACAGTCTTGTAAAAGAAATAATCATTGTCTCAAAAATCGGACAGCAAATGGTCGGAAATGTGGACATCGTCTTGCTAATGCCAACAGTCGAAAGATATTCTAGAAGATGTCTAGTAGTGTGAACAGTGAAGTGTAGCTAAAATTACTATAAAGTGATTGTATTCTGTGAGCCTTTTTGTTTTTAATTAATCCATCGTATTGGTTTTAACTTGTACTGGCACCGAATAGCCTACTTTGTGCTGATGGTGCCATTAAGAATCTACTCTCTCACCCCTTTTTTGTGAGCCTGTGTATTAATATTGGTATTTTACTGTTTTAAAGGGAGAGTTTTTTATCATTTTAGTCTCGGCGATGGTGTATCATTCTGTTCGCGAACGGGGCCGAGCGATCTTAATTACAATTCTATGGCGTCGACCATAGTCACTTTGTCCCAGTCTGTGTCCAGGTAAATTTGCCGATACTGTTGGATCAGAATTTCGTCTACATTTGCCACGTGGCTGTTCATTTGTATGTGTATGATATCAATAAATGGCATACAGAGCACATGCACACCAGTTCATTGTCCATTTTCTAGGGAAACCTACCCCATACAGGCCCCCAGGGCAGTAATGCACCCTGATTCGTTTGTTGATTTCTGCGCTATTTAAATTGTGTGTTTGTTTGTTTACTTACTTTTTTCCTTTCTTCCTTACTTTCTTCTTTCCTTATACTTTCTTCCTTATTTATTTACTTCTTTACTCGTTTACTTTCTTCCCTATTTATCTACTTCTTCTAGAATAGGCCCGTTCCATTTCCAGGCCGGAGGTCATAGTAGGCGACCAAACATGGTTTTATTTTTGGGTTCATTTTCTGTTTTAGTATATTTTGTTGTGGATGCATGTTTGCTTTTGCTGGGTTTTTCAGTGTCGGGTGGGACGTAAAACCTTAACCCAATCAGTTAACTCAATCCAGGGAAACCTGCACTAGAGGTCTGCATGGGCTGGGCGGTCTGACCGCAGGTTGGGCCGCGCCTACAATTTTGCTGATCACAATGCGCTGGGCTCGACGCTTCAGCCCGCCCAAAACAGTCGATGTGCTAATTCTCGCTATTAGTTTAAACTAGTAGGCCGATAATTGCAAATAATAAACTATCATTCGGATCATTCGTTCTACATTATATTTTGTAATTGTATTATAAACGTTGTGTGCAGTGAAATTTTCCGTCCTATTCCCCTGCAGTGAATTTCCCTAACTTCTACAGACCGTATGCCCTTTATTTTACGCTAGCATCATCGTCAGAGCACTGAAGGTAATTTAAACCAGTGACCCAACCAGTAAGTAATCTAACCAGTGACAGTGAGTTGCTGACTTGCTTCATCCTATCCTGATTCATCACGCGAGGCCAAGGAATGTTGCTTTCTTAACGCTCACTCGCTCTGTGATCTTGTTGTCTCATCTCTTTGCATTAGACAGCATCAGAGCTGTGATGATTTTCTGGAGGTTCAGAGGTAAAATAATCGGAACTGTTCTCTGCTGTATTGTGTACGACAGTTGTGCACAATGATACGTGCACACGTGAACAGTTTAGGTTAAGATTTCATTTTTATCTTTTTCTTGATTTAGTATTTTTGTGCTTTTTTGTATTAGCTTAGATCGTTTTATTCATGTGTGTTGGGTTTAGTTTCTTCAGTACCATGTCAAGAGATTGGCTGGAAAGAACGTCTCCGAAACGACCTGCTTTGTTTCGAGTGGGACGTAAAACCTTGACCCAGTCAATCGACCCGTTGTCCCGTCGTATGCACCGTTATTCCGACATTTCTGAATACCTGCATGTTTTACTGTATGTTGTAGCAGCGTTGCTGACGGTCTCTCGTTTCCAGTGCGAACAGTTGACGAAGACTACGATAGCTTACTTGGTCAGCGTCAGCAATGGACAGAAGATGCTGACAATAACGGTAACAAATTGTCACAACATCAGTACCACTACTGCTGCTTCCGTTTAACAGCCTCCCCCTCCCCTCCAACAGACAACATCTGAGCTGTGGTGATTGTTTGGAGGGTAAGAGGGGAGATTATTTGACCAGCTCTGTGCTGTTGTGCATCATTGTGCACATCATATGCACACCTATATAATGAGCAGTTCATACGCGGTCGACTGGATCGGGCTTTGATCTTGCTTGGCTTAGCTGTCTTCCGAGCGCCTCTGTGTCTTCGGTGTACTTGGTGCTATGTGTAGACAAAATTTTTGATTACATCCTTTTCTTTACCTTTTAGTCTGCTGAGCTTGTGGGATTGGCCCTTGACCTGGAAGTCTATCATCCTTCAGTGCTATTACACTGTTGGTTGGGTCATCTGACCTGTAAAATCATCTCCGAAATGACCTATAATGTGTCAAGTGGGACGTTAAACCCTACAATATCATACCATACCGTTTAACAGCCATTTTTAAGGAAATAGTACCATTCGGTAGAGTGTATAGGAGATTATATTAGCATTCCATAGTAACTATGTTCCTATCTTGTACTGTTTTTTGAGATATAGCAAGATGTTGGTCAAAAATCACCGATTTTAACCAACTTCACCTGTATTTGGTGCCCTCCTTGGGATGACCCTGTTGGAATTTCGCCAAGATCTTTGGCACCAGATAAGTGGAGTTTCTGGGCTATTATAGAGCATTGTTGATCCTACATCTACATCCATGCTTGATTGAAAAGCGATATTTTGCCTGCTATTATTTGTTGTCCCATCACAATTTCACCAAGGTCTTTGATGTGAATAAATCAGAATACCTGGCTACCACGTAGCATTGGTTGCTTGAGGATCAGCTTGTAGTCGGAAAGACGGAAATGCTGTAACATTGTTGAGTCTACACAGCTATTCTATGCTGATGCACAATAAAAACTGCTTATCGCTGTATAACTGTCTCTGGTTTTTTTATGTAGGTTTTGTAAACGAAGCAATAAAGTGCGACCATTCATAGAGGATGCGGCAAAAAATATGTGCATTTGAGACGTCAGAGAATCCTTCTGCAATCAGTTTTGTTCTTATTGTTGTTTGGTTGTCATCGTTTTTATGTATTTGTTGAGAAAAAGCAATTCCGATTGCCTGTTTACTGTGCCTTATTAATTAGACAGTGTTATTTCAACCAGTGTGCGCCGAATGCCAATAATCCTCAACTTTGATGGCCATTTTCGTGGTGAACCTGATTTCACTGGTTCTTTTACGTTTAGGTGGCGGCGTTGCGTAGTGGTAGTGTCGCTGGGTTGGTCTCGATCAACGAGGTTAACCTACGCTGAGCCCGGTTAGTACTGGTATGGGTGACCGTGTCCATGTTCGACTCCCAGAGACGGCACTTTATTTTGGTATGTAATCAACCACCCCGGTCGACTCAGCCTTCTACCCTCTGTGGGACGGTAAAATGAGTACCAGCCAAAGGGCGGTGGTGCTCTGCGGCTGGGGAGTATAGGCAGGCATGGTGTAATTTGCAGGTAAAACTGTATGATCCATGTCTGAGCGCATTAGAGGTAGTCATGACGATGCGCTATACAAATCGATGTATACTTTACTTACTTTACTTCTTGGTTTCCCTCTGCTGTTTCTAATAGAGAACCGTTGCGGATACGAGATGTTTATGGGCTGGATGTTTTTCCTGTCTCCCAACCAAAGCAATAACATGGCAAGTCATCCATTGTCTTCAGACTTTATTGATTCATCACTGAACTCCTGAAGGAAGGGGCGTTGTTCCCTGTATACTGACTGTTTAACGCCAATACCCTATTAATGTAGATAATGTGAGTGACATTTTTGTGCGTTAACTCCATTACTTGCTTTTTGATGCTGTTGGAAATTTGATGGATGTCATTATGTCCATCAAAAGTCCCTATCCAGCATTGGTTTCCTTACACAGATTTCTAGGGGGTGCAGCCCAGTCTATGTGGAACGGTTGAAAGCTTGTCATATTGCTTACGTCGATATTGGAGCATGTCCACGCTCCAGTGTACAGCTCACAGTTAGTAATCTTCACAGAATCTCTTAATTCAGTGTTTTTTTTGTAAACCATAATTGAGAAACTGTCTGCTGTGTTATGCTGTCAGCAGAATATAATGTAGATATGTCAGCAAATGTTAATTGTTATAATTGTACTAAATAGGCCGTGCAAAGAATATATATTAATAAATAAATACTCCATTGACAGCCGTTGATGTCACTGTCAGAAGACTGTTTAGTCTACGTATTTCCGTTAGTGTGTAAGTGGAGTATTTAGCATTGTACAGTTTTGTGACTGGAGTATTTTTGAGAATTCGCTATCATAAAATGAAGAAACTATTTTTAGGTAAAGTTACTTAAGCAATAACCGAAGTCACATTTTCTTCCAGCATATTTATCAATCGTAATGATGCGTTTTGGGTTATTAGTGTTTTTGTCATATTTGTCAGCTGAATACTTGTAAATAGACCTGCAATGCTACAATGCATGGTATTTTGTACAGCAAATGGTGCTGAACAATTCTCCATATTGCCGTATACATATCGTGCATGTATGTATGCCTTCGAATCTTTCTTACTGCGGTCTTGCCATATTGTAAAATAACTGTAATGGTGCACTTATTGTCGTGTTGCGTTTTTCCTTAGGACTACCTTAATGTACAGTGCTAGGACTGGATTTCCTTTTTAACTGATTTTTATTAATTTTTTCTTGTTTTTCCCACCTGCATAATTTTTGTTCGTCAGTGCCAACTGTGTGGAGCGATATTCCGTCTGAGCTGAAAAAAGCGTAAGTAGAATATGGTTCAAGTTTCGTCTGAAGATAATGACTTTTTGAGATGCTTAGCAGGCGCTTTTGAGAACGTCTAAGCGCCGTTTAAGTTGGACATTTTGTTTGGTCTGATTTATCAATTTACCGATGTCTGGTTCCATGTGAGTAATATGGTTACTCATTCGTTGAGTGTCGACCATATCGCAACCAAAACCGGTACATTTCATCAATCAGTATAAATGACAAGTAGATTAGTAGGATTAGTTCGCTGTAAAAGTTAGGCTGAAATGACGTGTTTTTGACAATGAGTTTCGGCTTGGATTCGCAGTTCTGTGGATACAAAGTAAGACTCAGCCTGTCATGGCTTTATTGGAGTACGCTCAGTGCATATGAGAATCCTCGGGTATATTTTTCGGACAATAATGGGGGGGGGATTTTGAAGCATATTGACTGAAACACGAACAACATATAAGTGTCAGAAGAGGCCACCCTGGTAATTGAAAATGCGGGGAAATCTTTTGTTCGGCTGGAACATGTCCCAGCTTCATGCTTAGAGCACTCTTACTGTTTTACCAGCTTATGGTCACAAGAATCCAGCCACGCGTTCCGTGTCGGGCCTTTTCACCGCGAAAGACTTGCTCAGTGAGGGAGGACAAAGTATTGTTTGGGGGTGCCTACTTTCAAGGGACGGAAGGGAAGGGGAAAAGGGAAGGAAGGGGATGGGGAAATGGAAGGGAGGAGGGGCAGGGG
>Ga0209780_1002499_pt1 | contig 13107 bp, 6 predicted proteins | sample WorMetexBAHAMAS2_FD_187384 | JGI IMG/M metagenome (GOLD analysis project Ga0209780, IMG submission 187384) | Marine gutless worms symbiont microbial communities from Max Planck institute for Marine Microbiology, Germany - Inanidrilus exumae... | ecosystem: Host-associated > Annelida > Digestive... | reverse complement strand
ATACCAAAGTACATGAAACTTATCAGATTAGATAGCGAACGTGAACTTTTTACGACGACATTGTACACGCACTATAAAATAAACAAACAATAAAGTTCACTTCGCTTATGGAAAGCACACATGTTCATAGGTGTCAACTACAGACTCGCGCATATGCCTAAATAGCACCACAGGTTCGTCACAAGACATGTCACAGCGTGAGTAGGGTGCACGAACGTTACAGACGACAGACGGACGGACGACGACATAGCGAACGTGAACGTGATTGCAGATAGTGAGGAAATACGACAATATATTACACGCATATGCTGTTTTATATGCCTAACACCAAGAATTACTGACTGTTAATAGCGAAATAATGACAGACAGTCTGGGATTATTAGCGGCGGCACATCCACGAGCATGCGCTCAGCAGACTGAAGGCGGAGCGACTACCGTCGCTGTACTCGTCAGTCGTCCCACAGCTGGAAGATGCGGCTGTGCAGCTGCGCGTAGGACTTGCGCTGCATTCGAGACGTACCACACTTGGACAGCAGGCGCATGGCTGGCGTCACCAGCCGAGCTTCATCATGTAACAGCTGCAGCAGTTGGTACAAATTCATTCGCCCGTGGCTGGCTTTGGCATTCAGACGGTGATACCAGCCTTCAACATCGTTGTCGGTGCGGACCGGATGGCGAAATACGGACCACGTTGCCGGTCTCCAACAGCCGTCAACCCAGTTAAGGCGGACGTACTGCAGATGCTTCTGCACACGAGTGTACTGTCGCCTCCTGCAGCTTTCACCTGTTTAAGCTTACCGAACTCATCGCCAATGACATCTGCCGGCAGGAAACATAGTGCATGTGTCTTGCGGCAGACGCGGTTGATGACGTCGTCTTTGGCGTACGCCGACTGCAGACTTACCGACTGGACGTTCCTCCACACGGCCTGTGAGAAATGGAACTCGCACCCACGCTGAGCGATGCCAGGAAAGACGTCTCTGGCGGCCGACCAGAGTGCCGCCTTGAAGTCGGAGACGATTGTCTGAACTGCCGGAGGTTGCGGCAGTGCGTCGAGCAACGCTTGCAGAACGCGTACGTAGTTGACGCGTCGCCGAGATGTCATCAGTACGAACGCCAGCGGCACTTGTTTCAGCTGACGTCGCGCTTGATGAACGCATGTACAGAGAACAGTTGTCGAAACGGTTGTGCAATAAAGCACGCGTTTGACAGACTAACCGACAGACATACATGTATGACAACGGTAATTCACAACTCAACACATTTAAGCACTGTATTCTTTTAATTTATATCAGCATAGGTGTGATCATTTTCACGGCCTACATAACAACTTTGACATGCGCTGTCTTTCGTACATGGACAATGTTAACTTCATGGGTTGAGAGGTTTGAAAAGAACAATAACAACGATTTTACAGTATAGTCTTGTCGTCTTTCGCAGTCTTTTTGTGTTGAGGCATAAAGATACTTCGGCACCAGTACGAAGTGACCACGAGACAGTTCGGCACCAAAAAAAACTGGTGCCGAAGTGTCCGGACACTTCGGCACCAGTTTCTTGGTGCCGAACTGTCCTGGTGCTGAAGTGTCTTGGTGCCGAAGTGTCCTGCTACCGGAGTTTATACAAGTGAAGGCACTGTGCACATAAAGGCAGTATTGAAATAGAAGAAGAAGGGTAAATGCCTATGTGTCAAGACACACAAAATATTTACTCGAGTTAATTGTATTGTATTGTATTGTATAGAGATTTTTAAGGTGGCCTAAGTAAAAAACTTCAAGGTCCACCAACATAAAATAGAGGACAAACAGACAGAAGATATACAACTAACGTCCAGGAAATGACAAACTAAAAAGGAAATGTTTCAATTATAAACTGTTTGGTTTGTTAAAACTTGTGTTTGATTCCATAAGGCAGAAATTGTGTATGTAGATCCAAGCTACTGAGAAAGCCGCATCCTTTACATTTTGTTATGTTTGCATCAAAATACTCTGGAAATTTCACCCTTAACTGACGTATTTAGAGCTAACGTGCGCTGACATTAAGAAAGAAGGTGTCTGTTATCGTATATAATCGGAGCTGCATCTGCCCGTCGGTGAGTGGTTGCTGGCTGTCATGCATACAGCCGTCGTGAGCCAATACCTCTCATGCACACAGTGTGCTCTGGTCAGCAAGTAGTAATGCACCAATGCATAAATGTGTTTTTTTCAATAATATGTGGGCGGATCTGAAAAGATCTGAGCTAATTTAAAACAACATAAAGCCAAATGAAACACTGGACAATGCCATGTGTGGTGTGCAGTTTACTATTTTGCATTACTTATGATGGATGGGAGACGAGATCAAGAGGCAGTGTGGGCTTTGCATTGAGCATATTTAAAGTGGCCAGTGAGTGTGATCGTGCATGCATGATATTGGGCACCACTTCGTTTTGAAGAAAAATAAATTGTGTGTACACATAGATCGATCAGCCCGGTGTGATGTTGATTTTTGCTTCTGGCATTTACGTGGGAGATTATACCGGTTTGTAGGTTGCAGAATACCTGAGCGTTTATATGTGGTACATAGGCACGTCTGGTGCATGGTGAGCTAGCTTATTTCACACATTAATAATAATAATAGTAATATCCCGACAATGATTATGGTGCTGTCATCATAGACAAAGCCAGTACGAGAGTTCACCCAGTTTAGACTCAGTGCCAGGTGGCCGCCAACCCTCAGACCAAGCCAACTGACTTCGGCTGTGAGTCTGCCGGTAGGCTGCTACCATCCACCACCATCACCATTTATTATTATTACTCTGCCCGAAAGGTGATACTTATTTTCCCATCCCATGGAGGGTAGAAGGCTGAGTCGGCCTAGGCACTGCAGTATGAGTGTGCAGCCCGTGCCCAAGGCTGTATATCGCAGTGGCTGTCGTGAAAAACAACTGCCCACGGTGAGATTCGTTTTAATTATTTTTTAATTTATCTACTTATTTATTTACTTATTCAATTTTTATTTGCTCAGTTACTTATTTACTAACCTGCTGGATTAAGTATGCTCTGATTTAAGACAAACACTGATAAAAGGTGCACATGAGTACATTTCGGCATGTTGAATGCTAGAAAATAGTTCAAAATACACAGCAATGTTGTGCGAGGCTTCTAGAGAGTGTGGATCAAGCGGCGAAATCCCTATTGTGGCGGAAAAATTCCCAGAGGCTAGGACTTGCAGCACATGAGTAATTTCGGGATGGACCCTGCCAAAATTTTATAGAGGGAGTTTGAGTTGCCCAGAGGTTCCATGGAGCCTAGAGAGGGTCTGGGGAGAAGAAACAGGTTATTTTTAAAAGTGAGAAATGATGACGATGATACTGATGATGAACACATTTGTAACATGAAGAATAAAGAAGTCCTCAGTTGTACTAAAATACATGAAAATGCAATATAATATAAGTAAAGATCTGCAACAGTGGTATTTTATCATACTGATCTCTTTCCAGCAGTCCTTTGATGCTGTTGGTTTAGTGATAGGAAGGATATCTGGCCAATGAAAAACGTGTGCCACTCATCTCTAAAGGTTCTCTTTGGAATAAGGCAATCAAGGATAGTAAGAATTGATTTAGAAACTGTGTCAAAGTTTTCTGTGATGAGTATCAGAATATGCAGCTACTGCCAGCTAGTTATATATGAGAAATGAAAAATGAAGGCTATCAAAAGGAACTATGTGCCAAGGAAAGAGAAGTGCTGCATGAACTGTTACACTCAGAAATGGTAGTTGAGCTGTACTGAGCACCATTGTTTATATCTTCGTCGTGTGTGTGTATAGTTCCAATGTTGCTAAAGTGTGTTTTTAGTGTGTCATTGTTGTAACATACTAATGTATTAGTGTATGTTTGTAGGAGTGTTCTTCAGGAAGGTTAGTGCTTATTAGCCTTATTGTCTGTATTATAAATCACACGAAACTACCATGTTTGTTTCTAATTTTTTATTAACCGAAGTTGATGTGCATAATATTGTTACAGTCTGCCATGCAGAGGCTAAAATCAACCGTGATCGATTGACACAGTTTGTGTTTGTTCTCACTTGCTGAAACTGTGACCGAGTTTATTGATATATATATATATATATATATATTTGTACTGCATAGTGTTAATGCCGAGTGTGCATATTCACGCCCACATGCTACATGGTCAAATTTTGTTCACTTTCCACTCGTTTTCAGTCTGAAGTTAGCTTAAGATGCTAAATTTATTTTGTCTTGCATTTATTGCATAGACTTTGAAATAGCAGTTTGTTTCGGTTGCATCTTAACAGTTACTAAAATGATTATATTTACATTGTTTTTAGTAGAGGTACGAAGTATTGCAGTCAGCATGTCTGTGTATGTGTTTGTCTGCTCGCATATCTCAAAAACCACATGTCGAAATTTTACGAATTTTCTGTACATGTTACGCGTGGTAGTGGCTCAGTCCTCCTCTGACAATAGTTTGATACATTATGGACTTCCGGTTTTGTGGATGACATTATTTTTAAAGTAATGGGGTCAGTGAGCCACAAGCAAAGATGCTGCTTGTGTTTCGTCGAGTATGCCATGTGGTGGCACCAGTCAGATGTCAATCAATATTATGTTTGGTGAAATTTTCCAGGTGTTGACACTGGGGGTGAAGTTGCTATGATTGCAAGCTTGATAATTTTTACCCACGTACTTTGCTAGTGCTGTATATGGTGTGATTTTGTGTCAATCAGTAACAAGCCAGTGTTGTACCAAAATGGCTAAACATAAGATCATGAAAACTGTGCCCAGCAAATAGCCCAGGGACTCTAGTTGTCTGATACCAAAGATTTTACTGAAATTTAAATGGGGTCCTCCACCTGACAAATACAGGTAGTGTAGGTAAAGATGGCTTTTTCAACAGATTGAGAAGTATCTAGCTCATGCCTTACTGCTGAAAATTTGTGTCCATCCACCAAATCTCACCAATGTTGTCCGCATTCACAATTGTGGGCTAGATAGTGATATGCCACAGTGTCATCAACAGCATTGGATAGTGGAAGTTTCATTTATGGCTCACCTTTGAGGTCTGTTCCTATTGCTTGGCAGTTTGTAATTCTCAACATGTCCAGCAATAGTTCATTTCAGTCATGGCATTGTGAATTGGCCTTAATATGAGCCATCAGTGTAACACATAGGCCTGTGTGATGCGGAACATCTCATGCTTGCTGTGCGGTAGATGTGCCTGTTGTCATGACGCACGTACAAAACTATGCAGATAGCTGAATAAAGGTGACTGTAGCAGAAAGGGTCTGTCAGCAGTAACTGCATTATTCCTGCATTTCTGTTTTAATTATGGGCAAATAGCATTCCTATAGCTCAAGTTCTTTGAAAAATGATTGGAACATTTAATGGAATGCAGTGGGAATGGTCATAAACTATGTGGTTTGAAATGCCATTTCAAACAATTACAGTATAATAAGAATCTTCAGTTGCAGCTTTTGTACTTACATGATTTATAATGCATGGATTTTGTCATTTCCATTAGGCAAAAGCTGCATTTGAGTGAATCACTGCAATAAAGGCTTTGTAATGACCTGAATTTTTAATGCTAGGTAACATTAAGCAAATTTATTTATTTGTAGGCGTGCAGCATTTGCCGTCAGACAGTGATCAAATGTCTGTTGTTACAGAAAGCATAACTACTGTTCCCACAACATCACAGTGATTTGTATTTTTGTATGAATACTGTTTGTCCCTGACACACTGACATGCTTGTTGCTGATTTCTTTGCATGTACTAGCTTTAGTACTAACTGATAAGCGTGTGTGTTAAAAATGTTAATACTAAACTGTTGAATTTAACCAACTTAGTGTAATAAAATGCTGAAAACTGACATTATTAGGGCTCATGGCAACAGTAGCTAGATGTGGGCTATTGCTATAGATGGAGTAGCATGGTCTGTCGGTGAGTTGGTCTGTCTGTCTGTCTGTTTTTCACGTTTGTGAGCCCTGCAAAAATGACTGAATTAATTGAGATGCCATTTAAAGGGTTGACTTGGATGGGCCAAGGAACTATGTATTACATGGTATCCATATCCCCAAGGGATAGGGACAATGTCTGGCCACTGAAAAGCATTGTGAGTCAGTCACTGCTGTGTTGTATGCAGCAAAACATCAGTAACGGCATCAGAGTGACTGCTGCAGTCGACTGCATTGCTCCCAACTGGCCAGTGTCACATTATCTCTTCCCCGTGAAAAAATGATCTGCTAGCGATGTGGCCTGTCATCTAAATTCTTTGACCATTTGTCGGTATTGGCACTAAAAATGGCAAATTTATGTTATTGGATATCCAGTCAAATGAGAGGGCCCACAGTGAAGCCTAGGGGCTTACAATTCAAAGTTAGGGTCCCCAAGTACCAGTGGGAGCAAAAATCTGAAAACCCTGTTCCCCCACCACAGATTTTTTACTTCAACTAATGCTCGTTAGGCTGGATAATTGGAAGCAAAGCTTTGGGATTTTTGCCATTTTTGGCCCAGTTTTTTAGATGCCGTTCTGTCAGCCAGCAAACACAGTCATCACTGCAATACCAGACCGAAGCAGCAGGTTGCAGATGTATAGACTGTGCAGCGTTTGGCTAGAAAAACAATGTTGAATGTTATTACACTGTGGTGTATGTGTTTTTGCAGTATACAAAGATAGAAGCAGAGAAACTGAGTCTTGTTGGCTGGGTGATGAACAGTCATGACGGTAGTGTTGTCGGCACTGTGCAGGGTCCAGAGGAAAAAGTCATCGAGATGTGAGTCATTGTGACATGTGCTACCATACACTGTGTCTAAAAAAACAAGAAACCTGAGTTCTGTTCATAACTTGTGCATTAATATACACCAGCCTTCAAGATGTTTTCACTGTCAGATTTCCAAGAAAATTTTATACGTAGGTACCTATAATAAAGAATTTACAGCTGAGGTTAAAGTGTGTGACTACACTACCTTGTGAAACTTGAAATAACTTAAATACAAAATGCTGCCCATTTCTGTGGCACCTTGACTCAGCCTTCTACTCTCCGTGGGATGGTAAAATGAGTACCAACCTAAATTGCGGTGATGCTCTGCGGCTGGGGAGTAAAGGCAGGCATGGTGTAATTTGCTGGTAAAACTGTGTGATCCATGTCTGAGCGCATTATAGGTAGTTACGACGATGCACTATACAAATCGACGTATACTTTGCTCTTTGCTTTACTTTACCATCAGTGGACATTTTGAGCAGTTGATTTAGCTTTCGGCCTACTTACCAGGTAGATGGACTGCAGTAGTTATTAGTTAGTAATGTTATTGTCACATGCTGATACTGACACTGTGTTGTTTGACGTTTGTTTTCACACAATATTTTGAATGTTGTTGCATTCACTGATGCATGTACTGCACAAAAATTTTAAGTAAATCATTGCCATGATATTGTCCTGTGGCATCTGTCAGTTAAATGTTGGTACCAGTAAGTGTCTATCAGAGATACATAGTTTACTCAAGAATCCAACAGTGAAAGGTTTTTGACAAGAAGCTTTGCTACTGCGGAAGGACCGCAGAATGTGCTATGTTAGTAAATTTGTGCTGTGTTTCACGAGGTACGGGATTGAGAAAGGTTTCAAGCAGCAAAAGTGACCTTCAACGGCATTGGCAATGGTGCCATTCAGTAGGCCACATGATTTCCTATTGGTGTTCCATTGCAACTATTTCTCTATCTTGCACTGTTAACGAGATATTATCACTTGTTTCCCAACATTTCAGGAGGTCACGTGACACATTGCTTTTGGGGGATGATCATGTGTGCAATTATACTCCTGTGTATCAATCAGCACATGGAATTTGAAGCTCGTAGCTTCACTTATTCCAAAGATATGATTGGTTCAAAATTTAAACAACTAGCTCAGCTGTCACTGATGAATCCACGCGACACGCTGCATCATGGCAAATGGCAAAATTTTAAAACAGTCACGTGACCATAACCACCCCCATTTAGGAGGTGATATATCATCCTTTTGGTAACATTAGATATAGCCTACCTGTGTAAGAAATTTGACAATTCTAGCTTTATATATTCCTGAGGTATCTTTAGGGCCTTGAAATTTAAAGTGGATCTCATGACATGACCATGCCCCTTTCAGGGACAGTTTGTCATGCATAGGCTGGGACTGACTATTATCAATATGCATAACAAATTTCAAGTGTCTACGATTATCTGCAATAAAGATATTAAATGTCAGCACAAAAGTATGTAAAAACTCTCGTTTTGAGCCACCATTTGGGGGACTTAGGGGTAACGCACAGGGTTCTCCATGACTCGATTAAAAGTCCATTGTCGACTTCCTGTTAGTGATAATTGAACTTTTTTCGCTAGCTCTCACGGCTGAGGCACTATTAAGCGAAATCTGTCGAAATTGGCATTGTGTTTTGTTCATTTGAGATGTAGTGTTATTGGTATGTTTGTCTCGGAAGACATGGGTCATAAATGTGAACTGAACTGTGTGGCTGATAGAAGGTCTATTCATTGCATTTGGTTGTATTGCATAGGAAGAAGTGGCTTATGACAAAGGGTAGTCCCCACAGCTCCATATCCAGATGTGAGTTCCATAATGAGCACAGCATTGTGAAGACGGAATTTCATGGCTTCAAGATCAGACACTGATCGATGCGACCAACCAACGTTGCTAAATACAGCTTTGTGCTCCTGAGTTCCGGATATTAATGTTGCCTGTTGACCACATGGTTTCCTAGTAGCTTCATTGGCATAGTGTGTTGTTTATGCCGATGTTGTGATAGCATATGTTTAAACAGTTGTTGATTGATTGAGTGATTGATGGATTGATTGATTGATTGATTGATAGATGGACATTTACCAATACAAATGAGCGTTTTGGATATTGTAATATAACTGACAAAAATATCCCACAAAACTGTGAGTAATGTTTGGAAAACTAAAAAAAGTAGCGTCCACATGAAAGACTCCAATATGCTTTCAAAGAAGTGCAGTTCCATATTTCTGGAAACTATGATTGCATTTTTTTTCATTTTCGAGGTGAACGTGGATCAGCTGTTTGCCCCTAGATTTTCAATTTACATTAGACGGACAAAAACTTTTCATATCATATATTCATTTCAACACTAGCCCACTTCGTTTTCCTTCATGTAATTCCATCTTTTTTTTGCATTTTAAAACTGGTTTGGGGATGTGTTAACCATTGTTGGTTTTCGGCACCTACTGTTGTTAACTGATCTCTTTAGGTGATGATCAGACCGTGATGTTGGTGTTTGATTATTCACATGTTACAACAGAAGTTGCTGTTTGATGTTAAGTTTTGCCACTGCTATGTCTCTCCAGTGTTAATATTTGAAACTCATTTTGTACAACCTGATTGCACTTCATGCATTATTGTGGTAATGTTCTTAGTGTTGTTTTCGTTACCTCATCTTCCATATTCAGTATTTGCTTTTAGTGCCGACGTTTTTTGCAGTTACTGTCTTATCCAATTAAAAAGATGGTTAAAAGTTAAAAGTGATTTAATTTTATTCTGGTGTGTTTCATATTATTCAAATTATATACATATGTTATGGTCCATTAGCCAATTTTAAAAGCTGTATGTTATGGATATTTATTCAGCTTTTAGTTTTGGTTATTCTTGGGATTTTAGCTTTTTATTATGCCTTTTTAGCATAGGTACCACATGCAGTTGTTTTTGCAGCCAGCCTAAGTAATTGTTTTGTGGTAGGGGATGAGGAAGACTAAGTCACCTAGAAGTTGATGATCTGCAAATTATATACTATGGAAAATAATATTTTGAAGAAAGCAAAAATATTAATTAGTCAACTTAGCATAATAGATGGCAGTTTTATTCAGTAATGGGAGGAATAAGGGGGCTCCTGCAAACCCAATAAACCTCCGACAGTTAGTGTGATAAACTGGTGACCAATGACCATCACCAGTTTGTCACTGACTGTCCACCTATGTTGATAGAACTGCAGACGATCGACATGACAAGGTGCCCATCAAAGTTTGAATGGTTCACGTGACCATGCCTTTTTCAGGGATGGTTTGCCATTCATGGGCTAGCACTTACTACTGTCAATCTACCTACCAAATTTGAAGTCACTATTTCCACTCACTACGACGATATGAAAGGCGATACAAAATGTCGAAAATGGGGTGGTTTGGGATAGGGTCACTGAATATAGCACCATTTGATAGAGCACATACAAATTCCTATTACTATTTTATAGTATGTCCCTGTCTTGCATCGTTTCTGAGATATAGCGAGATATTGGCTGAAAGTCGCCATTTTTGCTTATCCCACCTCTAATTGCCACCCCCTATTGGTGTGATCTTGTCGGAATTTAACCGAGATTTTTTGCATATGAAAACTGGAGTCCATGGACTGTCGCATGGCATTATTTATATGATACTAGATTTAGCCATCATTGTAGAACTCCAGCTTGTGACAGGCGGACAGACAGACACACAATGACAGCACATAGCGTGCTAGCTTAGTGTCACGCGGTAAAAACGAACTTATTTAAACACTTTTGTTGATGACCAAAAAATGGTCACGTAATTAATTGATCATCTTTGATCACTAATTAAGCGACTAAAAGTGGTTTAGGCCTTCTCTGGGACGTGATCTGCAAGTGATATATCAGCGACATCATAGACACATAGGCAAGTCATAATTGCTGCTGTCGTGAATGTTATAGGGCTGGTATTTCCACTGCAAATTAATCTCCCATTAACGTTAATGGGAGATTAATTTCCATTAATTAATGGGAGTTTGTGTGCCATTAACGTTAACGGGAGATTAATATGCGGTGCCGTTAACGTTAATGGCAGATTAACTCCCATTAACATTAACGGGAGATTAATTTGTGGTAGAAAAACCGGCCCATAATCGGTGTTCAGTTATGTCTAAAGCTGTTCAGTGAATATTCCTGTTATATTCTGTTATTGCTCTAAAAGTACGATATGACCTAGATTGCGTTGAAAGTGCCGTTAAACCCTAATCAACCAACCTGCCATTTTGATGCTATGACCCCTTTCCCTCCAATAGACAGCATCTGAGCTGTGATGATTGTCTGGAGGTTAGGAGGAAAAATAATCTAAACTGTTCTGTGCTTTATTGTGTGCGACAGTTGTGCACAATGATATGCACACACACACATACACGTGGGAACAGTTCTTAAATTTGCGTATTGGTTTTGGTTCATGCCTTTTTGCAACTATTCATATTTTCGTCTCAGGCAAATAGTTGATACAACTGTTTGTATTCGGCCAAATAGTGCTAATCCTATATTCGGTACAGCCCCTAGTTTCTCCAAATATCGGCCGTAAGTTAACAGAATTTTGACTTTGCGTTGGTGGTTGGTGGAATGCAGTGCGCCTAGAGCAGCAAGAATTGATGTGTGAAAGAGTGATAAAATTGATGATGATGATGGTGATGATGATGATGATAACACATGTTACTGTAATGTTGTTTGTTGTACTTGTAGACTGAAAGGACGTACTGCTGTTGTCACTGATGTTCTGTTGACATTACGCTGTTGATCGGTGGTTTGATTGCCGCTGAAGACATGACCGACAAGTATCCAATTCACTGCCTAGTCTGGCAGAACTCCATTGAAGAACTTAACCGGTTTTTGTCGGAGAATTCTGCCGACGTTGAAGTTGTCGACCCGCGCGGGCGGACTCCGCTGCATCTTGCTGTCACCCTTGGTCACCTCGAGTGCGTCCGTGCGCTGCTTCGACATGGCGCCAATGCCACCGTCGAGAACGACCAGAACTGGACGGTGTTACAGGAGGCGGTCGCCACTGGCGACCCGGAGATCGTTCAGGTGTGCCTGCAGCATCGAGATCTCCAGCAGTTCATGCAGCGAGCCTCGAGCGTGCCGCGGCTGCTCCAGAGGCTGACCGAGTCTCCGGACTTCTACGTCGAGATGAGATGGGAGTTTGCCAGCTGGGTCCCATTTGTGTCGCGCATCTGCCCGAGCGACACGTACAGGGTGTGGAAGTGCGGATCGAAAGTCCGCATCGACACGACCCTTCTCGGATTCGACAACATGCAGTGGCGTCGCGGAAACAGAAGCTACGTGTTCAAGGGGCAAGGGAACGATGCGATGTTTCTGGAAATGGATCACGACAACCATCAGATCTGCAGCGAGACAATCACAGTGCCAGCAGTGAACGCGGATGCTTCATTCTCATTGCCGTCCGAGGATGCGGTGGCTGCCCGGCTAACGTCGCCTATAGTGACTACTTACGTTGATACCGAGAATATAATGTTTGAGAGAAGCAAGAGCGGTTTCTGGGGATGGAGAAACGATAAGTCCGAAATAGTGAATGGTTACAGCTGCAAGGTGTTCAGTGCTTCCAACGTGCAGCTGATAACGAAGACGCGCAGTGAACATCTCACGGAACAGGACAAGAAACGATCGAGAAAGCCAATCCGAGGTCCGCTGGATTCATTCTGGAGCGTGGCCGAACAAGAGCATGCTTTCACCGGGGCGGCAACCAACGGAGAGCTGTCGTCGACTTTCCGAAATCCGTGTCACATTACCATGGATGACTATTTTAACGCCGATGTGGATCTAAGCGGACGAGACATTGGCCGCCCAATTGAGCAGTCGACCAAGACTCAGCGCTTTAGAGCCCAGATTAGTCTGTGCGAGAACCATCCTGTTTCACTTCCGGAACAGATCTTACCGATCATCGACTTGATGGCCGAGTCCAATGCCCACTTTCGCAAACTGAAGGATTTTATCACACTTCAGCTGCCGTCTGGCTTTCCTGTGAAGATCGAAATTCCACTTTTCCATGCTGTGAATGCAAAGATCTCTTTCGGCAATATATTTGCGATGGACAGTCCGAAAACGGGAGTCACGTGCGTTCGCGATGGTGAGAGTTATGCATGTGCTGTTGACGAGTCAGTCTTTGATGCACCGTCCACGTACAGTGTGATCGGAGACCTACATCACAACAGACTGCGCGACGAAGACGACGAAGTGCTGCAGTTCGCAATCCAGCAGAGTCTGTTGGAGGGAGGCAGCGAAAACGACCAGGTGACGCTGTGGGAGGCGTTGAACAAGTCGAAGCGG
>Ga0209780_1002498_pt1 | contig 13109 bp, 10 predicted proteins | sample WorMetexBAHAMAS2_FD_187384 | JGI IMG/M metagenome (GOLD analysis project Ga0209780, IMG submission 187384) | Marine gutless worms symbiont microbial communities from Max Planck institute for Marine Microbiology, Germany - Inanidrilus exumae... | ecosystem: Host-associated > Annelida > Digestive... | reverse complement strand
CTTTGGATCCGCCCCTGATTCTAACAAGTAAAAATGAAAACTAGACATCCTGTAGAGCGCTATTTTGGTAGTGAGTTTTGGGCAATCTGTAATCATTGCGGAGTTATAGCGGCGTGAAGTCGCAAGACCTGGAAATTTGTTGAGTAATTTTTGCGTTTTAAGGAAAAACGACCCCTTGCGTTAAAATTTTTCAAAATTCTGCTCCGAAATTTTTCATCGCCTCAGCGATCGACGTTGTTCTGTTCAAATTTCGTGAAATGTTGCCCACGGAAATCGGCGAAATCGTGCGTTATTTACCAGACCAAGAAAGATTCGGCTGCCTGTCAAACTGTCGCTACTGCGCAGATCGTGCCCAAAATCTGCCAGGGCCAACCCCTTCCAGATTTCGTCCAAATCCATTCACTTTCGACGGAGTTATAGCTGGACGCGTGAACACCGTTTTTGCCCTGTAGAGTAATTCCATTATACGCTCTTCGAGCCTATAATAACTGATGCACTGTTGTTAAGCTGATGGTGATTAACTTGCTAAGCCTGTGTCGAGTAGCTTAGTCGAGCTGCTGTTCACATAGTCGAGGTAAGCGTGGTTTTTTGTTTTTCTTTCGCAACACAGTCGTACAGTCAGTTAATTCTCCGACCTTTATGGTAACAGTGCCATACTAGTATCATAAAACAGGCTATGGCTATCTAATTGTATTGTAACATTTCTCGAAGGATCCGTAAACTCCTGCCTGCTTCGGCGGCAGAATTTGGAAATTCGCTAAGCTGGATCGTTTTGTGGCGGCAGTCTGTACAGCATTATCGGGTTTTCTGTTTTCGCTAAAGAATCCCGAGTCTTCGGTCCTAATGTTATACCTCATTACGGGAGACCTATAGCCATTTCGCCTTGATTAGTTTGGCTTCGTCCGGTTTCGTTTGCGTTCGGAGAGCGAAGCAAACAAAGACGGGCGTTCAAAAAAGTTCGGACTATCCCGCTTTTGGTAGGGATACGATACGATACGACACGATATATTTACATGCGCTCAAAAGCTGACGAAATGGCCAGCTTAGTCTAGTGCACGCCAGATACAAAAAATTAAGGAAAAACTAAAAACAAAAACCGATTAGCTGAGAAGAACCAGTGCGGGCAAATGTTCGTGGAGGCAGTCCGCTGACGCTAAGTACAGTCGCTTTGGTTCTAGGTTAAATTCCCAGCCGGCTTTCACTTAACATAGTTCAACTCGGCCTTGCATCCCCCCAGCGTCGCTAAATTGGGGTAAAGGCGGGATTCTTACCTCTTCCGAGTGGCAGGTAACGCTGTGATCTGATATGGCATGTGAGTTACCCGTAGCGGTGAGGCTATAGTTGTTGCTACTGCTATACACTGTTTACTTTAATTTACTTTACGTATCTTTCGTTTAATGCAGTTCAGCGCCTTTAACTTAAAGGACTGCGGCTAACATCGTATGTGTTCGCATCTGTTCGTGGCCAACCGCCGTATCTTTTTTGGAGGGCACAGACCGTTGTGTACAATAACTATATGCACACACACACACACTTCAAAGTGACCAGGGGCGGTTCTAGATGCCTACCCGGCCCAATAGCTAGAACTGCCTCTGAAAGTGACCATGAAGTGTAATGCCTTTTAATATCACAATCTTCTGTTCTTTTTGAAGCACGAATTCTCACAGACTCACTTCATTCATATCACAATGGGCCACTTCCATACCATGGCTTCATTTGATTGTTCATTAATTTGTTCAGTCACCATTTTGACCATTTTTTGACATAAATTATAAATATGGTTTTATTTTCCACTATTTGTTTTACATACTGTGCTAGAGCATTGTGCTGAATAAACTTGAAAAGTGAACTATAAGTTCATTGATATTTATTAGCATGCAGAGCTAGCTGTTTAACCATGTTGCAAATTTGCAATTATTTTTTATGATTATAGGGTAAGGGTTTTCCAGATGTCAGCACAAGGTTACTTATGCGAAGGCTGTGGAATGAGTTCAAGCTGCCAATGTTTGCATTAGTTGATGCAGATCCACATGGTTTGTAAAACTGTATAACTTAATGAATATGCAGCATCGCGACTCATTTTTATATGTGATGTTAAAATGATGTTTTCCTTGACATATTATCTTACTTTCACTTTGAAGTTCTCAGTAATACATAGAAACATACATTCTGCTACAGATCTTCTATATTATCCAGGTTATATGTAGTTTTTTTAATAATTTTAGCCACGATGCAAATTAGTTTAGTTAGAAATAGCATCAGGAGTATACACAGCTATGTGTTTGTCAATCAGATTTAACTTACTAAATGATCAAAGTAATACTCAGCAAGCTATTTCGAACTCTCAGTGAATTGTAGAACCATAAAGTGTTTAAATTTCTTAGAAGAGCTTAAATTGTGTCTTAGTTGTTTCATTGGTTGCATATGTTTGACAGGTTTGGAAATCATGGCAGTTTATGCATTTGGATCGAGGGTAAATTTTTCATTATAAATATGGTAGTAAAGTCATGCTGAGTGTCTGCTCAAGCCTCAGACAATTATTTCTGGGCATGTCGTCAATTTCTTCAGTGCCAGACTACAATGACATGGTAGTTCAAATGTGTTTTAGTATACATACAGACCTTGACAGTTTAATACAAAGATGCGGAAAAAAATGACGAATTGATACCCAGACATACTGACTAATTCAGTGGATGACAACATAACTTATCGTGATAATATGGTACTGAGTGAAACATGAAACCGTTAATCTGAACCAAACATAGCGTCAGATTTGATCTAGCCAAACATTTTGACACGACTGTTCTAACAAGAACTCATCAGGAGATGAGACAGCAAACGTGAACTTTTTTACGACGATACCGCACACGTACTTCAAAATACCAAAAAAAGAACCTACTTCGTTTAACAAATTAGACGATAGCTAGGCAAGTACTGCACATTAGGGCCTAAATCTTGAATTTATGAATCTGCTACAGAATTTCCACCTTGCAGTTATAGAATGTTTATACCGTGGGCGTCGCGCGGTCCCTCTGCAGACGCTTACTGCTAGACGTAGTAATCGTAAATTGTCCATAGTTATGGCTTTGACAACCACTTTTACGCAATGCGCCCCGGAAACTACCAAATTCGGAAAAATAACGCAAAATAAGGGCCATTTCGCCGTTAAAGGTCATTCAAGGTCACCAATTTTGGTACCAATCAAAAGCTCATATACGACTTCCTATCAGTGATTGATTAATACTCACTTACTTGTTATCTTGCACCGTTTGCAAGATATAGCCTTCGAAACGTCAAATATCGCTATATTTGGCTACCCCTCTTGCATTTAAACCCCCGACAGAGGGGTTCCCTGGGACGATCTGCGTAAAATTTTCAGTGAATGTCAATGGATGGCCGCCATAACAAACGGCGAAGAAAAATTGCCAAAAATTTCAACCGGCTAAGTAGGGTGCACGAACGTTACAGACGACAGACAGACGGATGGGCGATAGCATATAGCGAACGTGAACGTGAGTTCACGTTCGCTAAAAATGATCCAAGATTGTAGAGAAAGACGTTATATAACAGATTGCTGTTGCAGTCACTTCATGCAATGGAGACGATTGGGACAAGCAGTGTGTGTCTGTAATTGCATGACACTTTAAATGTGTTTCAGTCTATGTGTCATGACGTCAACAACTTGTCAGTTCCATCTCTGCGTTGGCTTGGTGTTCTGCCATCAGATATCGACAAGTGTGTAACAGGCTCTGTACGATATTGTTTATATTTCATCATTTTGATGCCAAATAACACCAGGTGGTCAAAGAATTTCGACAAAAGTCCGCATTGCATGTTATGCCGTTAACAATGATTGAAGAATCCCTTTCGCTGCGTCACTGCGTGCTGTATTGACGACGAATGATCCATTTTGCTGTGTAGACTGCAGCAGATTTCCAAGTACTTGGAGTGTGTGGACCTCGACCTGTGCTCTAAGTGGGATGGTATGTCATACCGGCACTTGCCTGGATGGGTAAAATCATACCGTCACTACTCGACGCTTCCTTCCCGAATCCCGAGAAGTATCATACCGGTATGCCTCAATGAGATAAACAGGCCTGCCGCCTACTAGTCAGAAGTCACAGGCACGCAGTGGCGTATTTAACGGAGAGACGCAAAATCGGTGAAATCATGCGTTATTTACCTAACCAAAAAAAATTTCGGCTGCCTCTGAAACTGTCACTACGCTGATCGCGCCCAAAACCTGCCAGTTCCAGCCCCCAACAATGTGCTCGCAGTGCTCCAGATTTAATCCAAATCGGTTCACTTTTGGCGGAGTTTTAGCTGAACGCGTGAACACCGTTTTTTGTCCCGTGGAGTATTTCGTCGAGCCTATAACTATATAGAAAGTATCGTCAGCATTTATTTTTTCAAAGTACATTGAGACAAGCAAGCAATGGTGCATGTTGACAGAACAGTACGTGCCAGGCTACATATAGCGCTTACGGCAGCCCCAAAACGTTGTCTGTAATAATGAAGTGCAGTAAATGCATGCAAAGTGATACACCTTTATGTCAGTGCGTGCTCATTTCATTAATATTTGCTGTGTAAATGTTGATTATGAGGTGGACGTGGACTTTAATCCATTAAATTGAATTCAGACTCACGGGGTTGGGGTGGGCTCATACTCGGACTTGGCTGACTGGGACTGGGTAGACTTAACATCATCATTGTCAACTGTTTCAGAGTATATTTCAGAGTTACGCTTAATTCTTTTCCATTGGACTGGATAGGAGATGAATCAAGCAATTGAAAACTGTTGCCAGTTAATTTCAAATTTTGTATAAACAGAATGCATATACCGCAAGCAGTCCTGATCCCCATGACCACATCTGATGTCAACAAAGCAAAGGAGCTGCTCAAACGACCATACATATGCGCTCAACCACACTGGAAGGAAGAGGTTAAAAAATATCCATACAATGCCTCATTGCCATCATTAGTTTCTGGCAGATTGTTTTCTTATATTCATCAGATTTCTTTTGATTTGTGATATACATTTTGCTATGAATTAATTAACAAGGAAAATTATGCAACACAGGAATGTTTTAATGGACAGTTCTGTCTGGTAGTGTTGTTTATCTCACAGCCGCCCTAGTACTGATTTGTGTTACCGAATTAATCACGTTTTTGATTAAACATAATACTAAACGTAGTAAGTTGATCTGTTCACTGGACTACCTAGTATAAGTTATGCAAGTCATGCTTAAAAGCATTAGCTTAGTTTGGAATATCGTTAATGACAGGAACTTTGCTTCCTGCTTATATTTTTGGGGGGGATACTTTGGAGTTGCATGACTGTTTTATCTTGAACGTCAACAAGTTCTGTGTTGTACTGTGCTATGCAGATTGAGCTGATGTTGAAGATGGGAGTAAAAGCGGAGATCCAGTGTTTATACACAATCAGTCATAACTTTTTGACAAATGTCTACCTGCCAAACAAACTGCAGTACAGTGGCTGGATATAAACAGCCAACTCATCCAACGAGATGTCAATAATTATATATTGAAATTTCAGACATTCACATCAGTCTTTTTCTTAGTATTGTTACTTATGTTACGGATTACCGACATTGTAGCTACATTTCATAGATAAGCATTATAAAATATAATTGCAGAAGCAAAATGTACAGTCTTGTTATCGAGACCTTACTAAAGAACCTGAAGAACTTAAAGACGCTTGATACTTGAGTATCGAGACCAAGCCTACCAAGACTTTGACAGTGGGTCTCAAAACCAAGAACAAGACTGTGCACCTAGGTCTACAGATCAAGATCAAAATTTTACATTCAGCAACTTCAAGAGGAACAGTAAATGACAGATAAAGGCAAACTAATCAAAGAACTGTTAAATTCAACAAAAGCGGACGGTTGGTTGGTTGCTTAAAGTTTAACGGCACTTACAACACAATTTTAGGTCGTATCGCGCCTTTAAGGTAGAACTATATTATAAATATTAAAATTTAATAAGTATTAATTTATGGGATAATTGAAAAAGAAAAGTATAACAATAACAGTAGATTTAGAGTAAATAAGTAAATTGAAATTAGGTGAATTATTTCACTGAAAAATTATAATTTGTGTAAGATCTTTTTGGAAATTGTAGTTGATCATATAATTTGATTTTAAAAAAATAAAATTGAGTATATTTTGACTAGGTGTATGATTGAAGATGTTTTAATGTCAGTAAAAGAATAGTATTGACGTGTTTGACCATATGAAGTGCATTCTGACAAAAGCTGACACTAATGAGAATATGCCGTCATCATGTCTGCTGTAAAATTCACAACCAACAAGCTTGGGAGGCTGATATGTCAGTAGCACATGCCAGCATCTATCGTTGTTTGCTACTGACTGCACTCACTGAGCCCACACAGATGCGATTTATGAACACCAACCACTGTCGTATAAGAAGTAGAAGGCATGCACAGTGCAGCCAGCTTTGCAGAGATGATTTAACACTGCACAGCGTCACAGCTTTTGAATGTAGTTGTATGTGTATATTTTCTATAATCTTGCTATTATTCCAAGTTACACCAGCCTCGCCAGGTCTTCCCAAAAGTGAACCTATGGAATGCTTGGAACGTTTTACAGGCTAGACATTGCCAAATTAGCAGTGTGTACAAGCACTGAAGGGTTAGCATCCAGGAAACATTAGTATCCCATTTTGATTATCAATGTAAACTGTATAAATACATAGGAAATTAATCTATGGTGTTGAAAGTATTCAGCGCTACCGTTGTACTGAATGTGGCATTGCATTACATCGTTCATTGCATTTATCACAGACCCTATTCGCACGTATGTACCTTAAATGTCTCGGCAAGTTCAAACAGTTACACAAGAAGCAACATTAAATAAATTAGCCCTGTACAGGACTGACGGTTGACTCTTCGCAATTGACGTTTCTGCCAACTTCAAAGTCACGTGACACAAAACTAGGACTAATATTTAAAATCTGACGTGATTAAATTTAGATATTGTGCCCTAGTTTAAGAATCAGTGGTCAGTTGCCAGCTCCCATTGTAAATGGCAGAAAAGACAGCTTATGAAAATGGCTGGATTTCCAACTTTCAAGGGCTTGTGAAGTTGTGACCTTGATCTTGGATCGGGTCATACTGCACACCGTCGTGCATCACTCATCGTCGTATCAACCTCTACCTACATGCCAAATTTCATTGAAATTGCAAAACTTTGTGAATGGACGGCACATGTACATACGTACAGAGTAAAGACATTTGAGACTCACTTTATTAGGTCGACTCAGAAGAGTCGACCTAAAGGGTGCTAATACTGTCTTTATTGTTAACAAAACAGAAATATGCCACTGTTACTTCCACTGTATTAAACAGTAATGAAGAAATGATCTGAACAATACACAAATGACAAGATCTGCTGTCACTACATGGTCTTCATGACTGTTTTAAGGTTTTTACTGTAACAGACGTGGAATATGAAGTTAGTAATCGACAAAGAATGTACACATTGACAATGAAGAACAAAATCCCAGCAAGCCAGATGTACAGGAATGTGTTATGTCCTTGAAACTCAAGCAGGTATGCAGGTAATAACCATAATCCCTAAAGCAAACAAACTTGCACAATCATTAAAGCAGAAATTGTCAAACCGAGGAACAATTATAGTACTACTTTAACCAAACGTTCTAAGCAGATGAGTTAACTGGATGAATATCTCATTTGAATCAAGCCTGTACATGTAAAAACAGTATAAATAAATACTAAACGTATAAAACGTACGAAAGTGTTGATACAGAACTCACCTGACCAGCCAGCCACATGAGGATGAGAAGAAGTGCCTCAATCTTGCACATTTTTAACCGTGGCAAAATTAAGGCTAACAAGCACAGGTACCAGAGAAAATACTACAAGACAAACAATGATATACATAAGATCACTGCATCTGCACACAAGACCACTGTAACAATCATTTTCACCAGTTATCTGGGTTAGCTTATGAAAGATGGCGAATGCTGTAACGGCATTTCAACAGACGGTACTTAACCACTTACACCCAACCACACGAGCAGTGAAGGCAAGGGGACATGGGCTACATCATGAAAGCAGCAAAACTATGGAGTATTTGATATAGCACATACCTTTACCACAGTGTCATTACAAATGACCAGCAGTTGCATTAACCCTTTCCCCAACCTTCCAAAATTTAATAAACTTTGGTCCAAATTTCACTAAAATCCACTAACTTTTTGGGCTATCCTGCTAACAAGAAGACAAATTCAGCTAAGGTGATGAAATATGAGATTCGAAGCATACTAACATTATGGCTATGTGCCACAAAAAAGACATGTATCAAACTGATCTTATAATCTTTGCTGCTTCATTACTGTGATATAGGGCAAATTGTCCTTATACATGTAATCTTTTTTATAGCTAATTCTAACTCCAGCAACTGTGACAGTACTGACTCATATGAGCAATTGAGAATGTGCTTCATTTACTGGTCAAAATTTGGCCATTTAATGTTTACTACAATCAAATGATGAACAAGACACAAGCAAAAAAGGTCACAATGAGGTCATGTCATGAAAATGATGAACAGTTCATCACTGCAATGATGCACAGTTTACAACTTTAAATAGGTCGCAGTACAGTATGGCAACACTGATATTAATCGTTTATTATCCCTGCGAAGGCGAGGGAATATGTTATTACCGGCGTTGGTTTGTGTGTCTGTCTGTGACCATGATAACTATAAAAGATTGTGGACGGATTTGTACCAAATTTTATGGAAAGGTACCTAGGGGGAAAGTGAAGACCAAGTTCGTGTTTTGTTATGATCGATAGAGGAATGTGGAAGTAACGGTCAAAAAATATGGTAAACCGGCAACTGTTTACATTTTATACTTCTAATAGTAGGTGTGGCAAGTGTTGCCAAGTGTTGGCGACAAAACCCCCAAATTTCGCGGGGATTTGACCTCTCTCAGAGTACTTTCCATCTAGTTTTTATTTAGTATAATTATAACAATGTAAAGCTTATTAATGACATAGTTAATTGTGCATTAATGAGTGGTATGTGATAATAACAGTCAAAGTCCAAGTCAGAGAATATGAAAAATATACAACAATTAAATAAATAACTACAGAAATTAAACTATTGTCTTTTTAAAGACATTTTATTCATGTTCTGAATATGTATTACAGCAAAGAAAGGGACAACGACATACCTGTGAGGTGCAGACCTTGTTAAACGTGACAAAGATAAACGTTTGCACAAAACATGCAAACTCTACATCTTGACGATACTTGAATGACACAATAACCATCAGTATCATCTGAGGCAGGAACAGAGTTAATGACATGGTCTGAGGCACAATCCCCATCAAATATAACATGTAGAAATATGGCGAAAAGTTATGTCGAATGTCACTCCGTGTTATATGATACCAATATGCATTCTGCAGAAATTCTTCGCCGTAACTGTTAGCACAGCAATTTAGCAACAACGTAAAATAGAAACTATTCATCGTGGAGTCACTGCAAAACTGGCACAACGGCCTACCACAATACCAATATGGGTGAAATGTGGCACACAATAGTGAACCGATTTGGATAAAATCTGGAGCACTGTGAGCACACTGTTGGGGGCAGGCCCTGGCAGATTTTGGGCGCGAAAAATTGCGATTTTTACCAAATTTTGAGCCTTGGGGGCTGCAGTATGTAACCTCTTCACCGATCAGGGCCAAGTTTGGCAAGCGAAAATTGACTCAAGGTATACTGTTCAGTGCTAAATTCCATCTGGATTGGTTTTGTGTCGCCCTTGAGAAGCAAAAACCCAAATTTGACCACATTTGTGACTTAAACATCATGTGGTGGCATCAACTAGTGTCGTACAGATAAAGTCCATAAGTCTTCCCCTATGCCTTGATTTCAAAACCATTTCCATATTAAAACACTTTAATGGGAAAGTTGTTATGCACAAACTCTTCCATTCAAAAGTATGGTGGACAAAAAAAAGAAAAAACACAATTTTTTCTCACCCCGGCAATATGCAAAGTCCAAGCGTCATCATACTTGGAGTGATCACCGGACGTCCATAGTTCATACCATTTTTGCACTTCCAAAACTTTTAGATCCGACATATAGTTTCGCTGCTAGGGGGCACTGAAAGTTTGGGGACACACACGTGAGTTTAAACCACCATAACTTTGAAACCATTGAGCGAATACAGCCAAATTTGAAACATCAATCGGCCATGGAACTGCCAACTAACCTGAAAATTATGTAATAATCACGTACGGGATATGCCCTGCATGGATGGTGTTCACATTCTGAAATTTCGTAAAATGTACAGTTTCTGGGGTACCATACCCCATCCTGAACCAATGAAATCTGGCGTGGAGGAGTCAACCAAGGTGAAAAACCTCAAAATCAATCCCAATAAATCTAAATACTGGTGTATACCCTGCTGGCATCCTGCTGGTAATAATATAACCCATGCAACAACAGATACAACAGCTGAGAGGCTATTTTTATGACAGTCAAAAATTACAAATGGAAGTCAACTTCAAGACAGGTTGATAAGCATTAACTGGTTTCCAGTTCCAAAGTTTAGAAATATCATGAAAGACAAATACTTGAAAGATTCTAACAAGGCGTGACAACTCACCAGATGTAGCAGACAACAGTGGCAAATAAGAATGTTGATGCAGAAACCAATGCAAATATCACAGATGTAGATGTTGGCCATAAGCACCTCAACTGGTGATACCAACAATGCCCAAACTTCTGATTTTCATATGATCGACATGTAACATGACATTCATTGAGGTGCAAATATAACGCCAAAGCATATGTCAAGGGATAGATTTTCATATGGACAGACAAACCATAAGTTACAGCGCTCAGCTTTATGCTAATATGTCCATTGAGAGCAAGCATATACATGGTGAACAGTACCAAAACCGCCATGAGTGATTCTGCATTCCCACGTGTTGACACAGTGACTGACAGTGGGTTGAACAGCCACACACTGGCACAAATAACAGCTTGCCTTGTGCTACCACTGTTCTTCATCGTACAGTACTGATAAATGATGTAGCCGGCAATAACATCGCATGCTGCAAACAGTAACTTGCCAAAGCCTTCAGAAATACAGACGTTGCCTTGTAACAACCACGCTAGCAGTGGTGTGTAACGAAATGTGGCTCTCCGGTAAGGTGACTTTCCCTAAGCAATTCAACACACAAAGCATATCAATCAAGCAATTAAAAGAAATTTGTTCACCATTTTATGTCATAAGCAAATCAGAGGTGCATGTTGTACATTACTGGATTAAGTTTGATGCAGTTACTCGTATATGTATTATGTATGTATGTATGTATATACACCGACGCAGGCGAAAACATAACTCCCATCACCTTCGGTGTGAGAAGTAATAAACAATATCTCAGATGCTTTCAATATTTTAGAGATAAACAGACCTTGTTTGGCAGTTATAAACAGGTGACAGTCAAGCAGCACAAGATATGACAGAGAAAGCGTGCCATGTGACACAAATAAGCACAGAATGTGGGGAAAAAGACAAAACTGACACCAGTGGAATTTGTACATATGCGCAGCAAGCCGTAACATGATATTTTGCCATCGAGCCACTTGGAAGTGCTGCCTATAAATAGCTACATGTATGTTAATGTTACTGCAGTAACTCTATCTGCATGCAAAAGATCAATAATGCACATTTCACTGCAAACGGGTGCTTTTCTAAACGAATGTTCTCACAACACTACTGTGATGCTATGCGACTGATTACAAACACAGCCACAGTCACACCCCTGTGGTCACATCTACACCGTGTCCACAAAAATAAGAGGCCAGAGATTTTTTACAATAATTTTGGCAAATACTGACCGATTTTCAAAATAACTTTACTGAAAGACTTAGCAGTAAAGTTGTAGTAAAGTCATCATAACATATCGCAACGTGATTTAGGTGTGGTGGAATCTTTTACAAATACTTTGTTACAAATTTATTGCTGAGTCTGCCATGAAAGAATTTGTTAAAATCACTCGATAGCTGGCGAAGTTATGGGTAAGCAAGTTGATTGCCTCAAGCACCATGTGCCGGACACTGTCCTGCTGAAAGACGAAGACCTGGTTTGAGATCTAAAGTATGACCTGCAGCAACTGTTATAACAGCATCAAATTACGATAACAGTCCTCAATAGCCTTGGTTCCGTCATGGACAAGTATCAAACTTGTGTTTTCTCGACCACCTGTGACTCGCCAACTGATGCCATCAGTGACTGAACGTTGACCATTTCCGCAAGCGTGTCGTCACGACGCCTTTCTTCTTGGTTGTTGCAGTTGCGTAGATTTGGTGATTCTTTAGGTTTTTCAGTGTAACCACTGTAAATATATTTTCGTCGGTTAATAAAATTGTGCTAACATAACTGGATATTTTTCAGCAACTGTTTCAAATGGCTGAGTTTTGCATGATAGTTCGCTCCACTCAGCTCTAGAGCATGGCCATTTTTAAGCACAAACATTTCACAAGGTAGTGTAGCGACGCATTTGAGGGGTGGTGGGATATTTTATTATCACTTTACTATTCTTTACTACAAATTTACTGCTAAGTATGTCGATGAAAGAATTTTGAAAATCGGTCAGTATTTGCCAAAATTATTGTAAAAAAATCTACTGGCCTCTTTTATGTGGACACAGTGTACTATCAGCAGCTGAACCATTTCCACAGATCGATAAACAGTAATTCTGCCACATATCTCAAGCAGCCCCACTATAACGCAATGATAACTTCCACCTGAAAATCAAGATAATACAGTAACTGTTGCAATATCCAAATGTACTTGTTACGCAAAGATACAGAACTATGTATGCAAATACTGTGTCCTTCCCTGTACTGCAAATACAGGAAGGACACAGTAATTGCATATGACATGCTAAAAATTTACATTTAATGCAAAGTTCACTATAGCTATTTAGACCCCTAAGCCGAATTTTTTCTCTAATATCGGCTGGCTAAGTAAAAATTTCGGCGGCTAGCCGGCTAATTCGGCTAAGCCAAACATTTTTTCGGC
>Ga0209780_1002497_pt1 | contig 13111 bp, 12 predicted proteins | sample WorMetexBAHAMAS2_FD_187384 | JGI IMG/M metagenome (GOLD analysis project Ga0209780, IMG submission 187384) | Marine gutless worms symbiont microbial communities from Max Planck institute for Marine Microbiology, Germany - Inanidrilus exumae... | ecosystem: Host-associated > Annelida > Digestive... | reverse complement strand
GGCGCTATGAGCCGATATTGGTCGAAATTTTGCTATTTGAAAGGGGGGTCGGTCACTTTGAACGAAAATTTCAGGGGGAAAGGGGCGTCCCCCACCAACGATTTTTGGCACCAGAAAAGTAGAGTCGCTGGGCTATCGTACGGTGAAAAAAATTGAGGAAAAGTTCAACCGCCTGAGTAGGGTGCACCAACGTCGCAGACAGACGACAGACGGACTGCCGATAGCATATAGCGAACGTGAACGTAAGTACCACGTTCGCTAAAAAGTTATTAGGGTCATGGGTATGATAAGCAGAAAGATATAGATTAATCAAGATGTTGTGTTTAACCATAACTGTGAATTAGCAGAAACCAAAGGTCTACCAAGTCGTATGTAGTGTCATTTGAGATGCGGGCAGCAGGGAGGCGGGCAGAAAGGATTTCCTGCGTTCGTCAAATCACATTGGATTGGATAGGACTTCTAGTTTTCCATGTAGTTCATCTTCTTGTAGCCTCAGGTGCATTTCTAACTTCCGGTTTTTATTTTTGTTGTTGTTGTTTTGGTTTATTGATACATTTTAATGGATATATTTATTTAGTATTTGTATTGCGTATGTTTACGCCTGGTCGTCAAATATGTCAAAGTCTGTAAAATTAGCTGCAAGGGCAACGAGTGGTAGCATTGAAGTAAAAAGCAAAGTGAGTATATCGATATCAGTACGTAGTGTCTCGAGGTCCGACAGTCGGACGTCTACTTGGCGCAACTACACGTCCGACAGTCGGATCTCCGTTAACAGTAACCTCTAGGTCCGAAAGTTGTTTGTTTCTTTCTTTTTATGTCCTATGACAGCGGCACGTGCCAATCGGGCGCGCGCCTGGGAGTGTGGCGAGTAGCCTTCCATGCGGGACCATCTCAAACGCTACCAAGGCGCCGAGGACAGAGGCGCCGAAGTCGCCGAGAGGTGTGAAGTGTGCGCCTGCGGTCCGACTTCCCGGCCGTCCTTTGGCCGGGTATTACTGTAGAATAATAGAACAATCGCACTGTAATGTATTCCTGCTAGGACAATGCCTACTCGAAGATTTAATGCCAGTGAGTAATAGTTGACGTGTGTGCCTGTAGTTTGATGCAGAATTTCGTCGCTTTGGACTGTCTCGGAGTAGTCTGCCAACTTTTGATGAATTCATGCGTCTGCTTGAACAAATCCATAGACTGAATGGAACTTCATTTACGGTTGCTTACACTGATCCTGAAGGCGACTTGTTACCAATAACAAACAACGAAAACTTTGCTAAAGCACTGACAACAGCACAACCATTATTGAGAGTTTTTGTTCATCGTAAAGGTGAGTAGCAAAAGTCGACTAGTTCTGATTTTTTGGAAAACATTAAGTAAACTTGACTATTTTTATGTCGACTTTTCGACAGAGTCGACCTAATAAAGTTGGTCTTAAATGTCCGTCCATCCGTAAGTGCATCCATACGTCAGTCTGTCCACAAAAAGTATCTTTGATTTCAATGAAATTTGGCATGTAGGTAGAGATCAATGAGTGATGTACGACTGTAGGCCTATGCAGTATGACCCAATGCAAGGTGAAGGTCAAGGTCACCAGCCCTTCAAAGTTGGAATTGCAGCCGTTTTCAAAAGCTATTTCCTTTGCCATTTATAATAATAATAATAAGCCTATAAAGTCCAAAGATACAGAGGTGCTCAAAAGATGTAGAGGCACTACACACACAATGCCAGCTGGCAGCTGATCACAGATTCTTAAACTATGGCAAAATATCTAAGTTTGATTGGGCCGGATTTTTGATATAGTTCTTGTGTCACATGACTTTGAAGTTGGCACAAACGTCAGTTACGAAGAGTCAACTGTCAGTCCCCATACAGGGCTAATCTGTAGTAGTATAAAGTTTGGGCAGGTGGACAAAAAAGAATTTATAACCAACTGTAAATTAGAGATATAGAACGTGAAGATTATAGAAACAAGTCAGAAAATGAATTTGAAACAGCTATTTCAAGCTGAAAAATAACAGTGAATGGTAAAATAAGAGGCTCAACTATCGCCAAGAGACCTGCACGATGCTCTGTATCACTTGAAGTGTTGTCCTATTGTTGTACAGATAACACACGCAGATCCCCCGTGTCAGACTGAGGAGCACTTTCAGCAACTGCCACATTTTATTCTGCTACTTGCGTAGGTCATTGCAGTAGGCTTAACTGTCGCAGTGCTATGCATTACAGACTTTCATACAACCAACTTGTTGATGTCAACTCGACCATAATTGTGATTATCAAACTTTGACTTTCACCAAAGTTGTTGATGACACTGCTTATTTTTTCACCACCACCGTATAGTCTATTAGGTTTGTTTCTCCGCCAGCGTTCACCATTGCCATAGTAACAATAGCTACGGTGACATGCATTTTGGTAATTATCGTAATTAGTTGCCTAATTTCTGTTTTTTTTTACTTCTGTTTGCGAGTAATTTAAAAATTGTTATTCAAAATTATGCTGTTTATTAATAGGCAATTGCATTCTGCCCCACTGTGCTGTAAAGAGGTGAATTTAAGCAAACTCGGTCCTTCATAGCAAAATTCATACCACTATATTGCCCAATATAGTAAAAACCTGATGTTATTCACAAAACTGGAAGTACATAATGTATCGCAGGAGGAGGACCGAGCCACGGCCATAGGCAACATGCACAAAAAATTTGTTAAAGATCACGTTTGTGGTTCCGGAGATATCCTCGCGGACAGACAGACACGCACACACACACACAGAGGCGTACTCATCACAATACTTTGCAACCACACCCGCTGGCGAAGTAAATATTTTGTTATGTGCAATTGCAGGTCAGAGCATTTATGATATTATTAATGGCGTATCACAGAACACAGACCTTGGAGGAGTGAAGCCGAGATACAAGGTGGGTCGATCCCATCTCGTTCAGCGTCTTGCTATTGGAGAACCTGAGGATTTTCGGCGAGTGTCATCGATCATCGATGTTGATATACTTCCACCATCTCAGCGACGCGTTCGACTGATGAAGAACGGATCTGATCGACCACTCGGATTTTACATACGTGATGGAACAAGTATCCGAGTGACTCCGATGGGATTGGAAAAAGTTCCTGGGGTGTTCATTTCACGATTGGTTCCGGGGGGCCTGGCTGAAAGTACTGGACTGTTGGCAGTCAATGATGAAGTTCTTGAAGTGAATGGAATCGATGTAACTGGCAAGACACTTGATCAGGTGAACTGTTTTTAAAGATTAATTTTATTCTATTAATGTATAAGAGTAATGTTTTCTAAACAATACATTTTTATTTTCTATGTCTCACTGCATATATAATTTTACGTATAATAGAACTTAACAAAATATAGTTTAAAAATGCTGTTGTGTCATTGCTGTATATATTATAAGTGTTTGCTGAAAGATTTTGCTTATTCTTTCAACTGCTGGAGAGTAAATCCGTTTTTAACACCATTATTAGCCATTTATATATTTTACTTTCTTGGATAGTTAATGCTGCAATGTCGATGTTTGCCTGTGCATTAGGTAACCGACATGATGGTGGCAAACAGCGCCAATCTCATTGTTACCGTGAAGCCGGTGAACCAGCGAAACAACATCGCAACACGTGCAGGCGGCGGCTCAACGCGCAGCTCGATGAAGTCGTTGGCTTCTTATGCATCGGCAAGGAGCCATCTTTCCACTCGCGACAACAGCACAAGGAACCATCTTTCCACGCGTGACCACAACAGAGATGAGATAACTCACATGGCAGACAGTGAAGGATGTGATGACGACATTGTTAAGTCTTACCTGACCTTAACCAATCTCAGCAATCAGACATCCACTGCCGCCGAAAATGTCTCGGCAACCGTTTGATCCAGACGCTCAGTATTGTGATGATGATGAAATACCAGTGGTGTATAGCTGAGTTGAGTGATTCCTACATGTGAATATTGATATATGTAATGGCCTCTGTTTGTGGCTTATATATGTTTTTTTATCAACAACAACACTTGACCTAAACCTCTGGTGTTACACTGTCATCGACTGCTGGTGAAAATGTTATGGCAGTTGTCTGAACCAGCCTTTCAACAGTGTGGCTGTAAAATGCAGTGATATGGAGCTGTGTAATTCATGCATGTGAATATGTATGTATGGTGATGGCTTTAGTGTAGTTGTTTGATGGCGTGGTTTAATCCATTTTTTAATCAGTGTTCCCATTTTATGCAAAGACGGTGATGTTTGTAATGTTGTCACGGTGTCCGAAACCAACACCACAACCAAGATTTTTTATAATCCATCTGGCACCAAAATCTAAGTTTTACCTGCCATAAATGGCAGATCAGATACGTACTTACTCCCGTCGTGTTGATTGCATAATTCTGTTTATCTTGCATTCAGAAGTAAGTGGCTTAATTAATTTCGCAAACAGTACTTCCCAACCTTCACTGGGAAGCCGTGGCAAAGCAGACAGAGGTTGTCTGCATCGTTCAAAAGTTCACTGGCGCGGGTGAGAGAGGTTGTCTGGTGTGATTGGGTGGATGTCTGCCCAACTGTGCACGTTTCTCCCTGCATAGCAAGATACACTCTACCTTACAACATTTGTCTGTCACTTTTGACAGGTCAGTTATGTTGGCTGTCCATGGCCCCTGTGTACATGTGTGTACTCACCGTCATTTTTATTACCGTGCGACACTATGCTAGTGTGATACATGCTGTCATCGTATGTCTGTCTGTCACAAGTCGGAGTTCTACAAAGATGGCTAAGTCTAGGATCACAAAAACAACGCCATATGATAGCCCAGGGATTCTAGTTTTCTGATGTTAAAAATTAGGTGAAATTCCAATGGGATTACCCCTAACAGGGGTGCCAAATAGGGGTGGGGTAGGTTAAAATGGCAATTTTTTGACCAATGTCTTGCTGTATCTCAGAAATGGTGCATTATGGATATAGTTACTGTAGAATGCTAATTTTGGTGGCACCAACCATATCTCTGGAACGGTTGATCATCTTAGGTGCTGTCAACTTAGTTCGACGGTGAGTATCATAAACTTCTGACAACTGTTGATCACACCCACCGTCGAGATCTGTATTCAGCAGCTAAGCTGAGTAGAAGAAATGGTTTGATTACCATATGATGCTATGCTGAATATTTAATATTTAGCATGCGCTGAGCCACTGTGTTATGCGGGTCTGTCAGCGGCAGCATAGTCTTGTGATAACTAAAGAAATAATTTAAAATATACATGTCAAGGACACGGTTTTGTTATAGCCATAGAGTTATATTTTGTCAAACACCTCACTCACCCTTGGTCTTATCAGATGATGTCACTTGCAATTACTGTTTTCACTGTGCAGGCCCATCGGGGTACCACACATCCTCATGCTGTTGCTGCAGCAGTTGTCCATACCTGGCACCTGCTTTGACAGCATACTTACATATTCATCAAATGCATTCAAAAAGCAATTTAACATAAACCGTGATTGCGAGTTTAAAGTGATCAAAACCAACTGACAAGGAAAATTCTGGAACCATAACAGCACTAGAAGTTTGTTGGTGGTCGATGAAATGTAACCTTTCTTGCCTTCATGCAAATTATCCATGCAGCTTTACAGAACAGGCTTATTTTGAGAGACTCGTCTTCCAGTACCCATTCCTAATCCATATCTGTCCAATTGACAAAAAATTTTTGTGAAAAAATTGTCGTGCCTGGGGCAACATGGGGAAATAAGAGAAAGGAATTTAATTTCTGAAGTTGTGTATGAACTCTGTGCACTTGAGATTTGTTGTTGGCATGTTTAGTATGAATGATATGATGATAATTGTATTGTTGCCATTTTTGCATTTTATAAAGTCTGTGGTTGTGTTTTTCAGAGCTTTTGTCACTTACAGTGTCAAATATCTGGTTTATCTTTTTAATGATTGAGTATGCCAGCTTTGGTATGTGGATTCTCTGCATAGCAACAGAACATGCAGCATTCGTCTTTACATTTGTGTTTGATACCTGATGAAATGTCTATATGATTTTTTGCACTTTATGTGAGCTAAATTTTCAGTTTTGTGGTCCGGTCGCCGGCAGTCTGTCAATTAAAGAAAGGGAAACATGGCCATTCTTTAATAATGCAGTCATATGCTGGAGGGCTTGAATTTGTCTGTGTGTATGTTGGGATTTTGTTCCCAAAATGTTTTGGATGGTTGCCCGTAACCAGTGCCACAAGGAATTGGACCCTGGTGATCCTGGTGCTCTGCCTTTCACACTGAACCATAATTGCTGCTTTCACAGACAAATTCAGGGGCAAATGCGCTAATCAGCATTCATGTGTATAAAACTGTATACGTAGTGTGCACAAATGCAGTTGATTGCATAGAAAGACCTGTTACAAAAATTACCTGTCAGGTGGGACATTAAACAGTGTTAACTTACTCACTTTGCACTGTGACCATTAATGTTACAGATGTTATGATCTTTTTGAATTATTTAAATATATTTCCATTTAGCCGTATCTGATAAGTAATCACATCACAAGTTAAGTGATTATAATTCATTGAGTTATAATAGCTGTATAAAAAGCTTGTATATAGTATATTTGATGATAACTCACTTCAGAATATACTATGGGCTAGAGTTTTGTTACAGATCTGCTTTTATGGATATCTGTGAAACTTTTTGGGTAGTTAGAGACTTGCCAATTTTAATATGTTGGATAACTTTTGCTTATGTCATAGGTTTTTTTACTTATTTAAACAAAAGGCCAGCTTTGGCGTGTCTAGTAACGTTGAGATAGTACTGTTGTAATACATTCTTCACCAGATTACCTCAGTTGCACAAGTAAGTTTGATTTATTGTATATTTTAAAGATCAGTTTTTTCTTCTGTAGAGAGAAGAGCTAAGTACTGGTAGTTTAGTATAATATGTTTTTTTATCTTATTTATGCAACATGATTATCGCAGTTTAATACAAGGCATAATCTAATTTACTACTGTGTGGCGTGTTGTTGCATATCTGATTTTTAAATGTTTGAGTTAAGTTTGTCAGAGTTTTTGTCTGCTGTAATTTGATGAGTACTATCAAATGTCTGATACTTCTTCAAGCAACCTAACAGCAGCTTATTCATTGAATCTAAAACTACTATTATTATTATACTTTTCTTTTTTTTGGAAATATTTTACTCTAAAGAATTAATCCCTACTGAATTGTAATATTTACAATATAGTTCTACCGTGAAGACCTGAATTGTGTTGAAAGTGCCGTTAAACCCCAACCAACCAACCTTTCATATGTCTGACTCCGAAGAATCACTTTCAAATGGCTCATTATTATGCTGAGCAGGGACTTTTGGGAAGAGACTTGCTGTCTTTTGATTTTTTTTTACTTTTTTCCTAATTTGACAGATTTAATTGCGGTGGTTGATGACGAAATGACCTATTATGTGTTGAGTGCAACATCATACGGGGCTCATTTGCTCACTCTGCAATTTCATTTGCTGATTTTTGATTTCAGGTGAATATATCATTAGTTGCTGAAGTATAATAGTTGCTTCTGTGGTTTGTTTTCGTGTAGTTCGTATTGTGTACAGGAATATTGACAATCAGTTGTGTTTGCATTGTCGTTCATATCTCATTACATTACCTAGTTATTACCATACAGTGCAGATGGATGCCTACTGTGTTGGAGGTAACTTTAAAGTGTCTTTATTTTGAAGTGTGTATATATTTTATATACATTTTATTTCTGTGCAACATGTGTTTGTGGCCAGCCGTCGTGATGCTCAAAGCAAGCAGTGAAAATGTATGCATTTATTCCGTCCTTCATATGAGAGTATGATTGGCATGCTAGAGGAGCAGGAGATCAAAACAAGGTGGAAATAGACTTGTTAAATTACAGTGGCTGATGATATGGATGGAACATACAGTGTAATGATTAGTGGCCAAATGGTGCAGAAAATGTACTTTTTTAACGATTTTCACATTGTAATACACAGACAGCGTTAGACTGGTGCTGATTGAAAATGTTTTACCTCTACAAAGTAACGACGTTATGAGATGCATGCCGCTTGCTTTCTTTTCTTCTCTATCCTTATTTTCCTTTTTTGTGTGTTACCATAAGTTCTTGAATAGTTGTAGATAGGTCTGCACCAAATATTCTGTTAACGTATTCTATTCACAGAGAATAGAGGCCGAATAATGTACTCATATTTGGCCGAATAATATTGTCAAAGTAGACCAAATACAACTAATTGGAGTTTAACTGAAGAAACGGCAGTTTGCAGTGAGAGCAAATAAATAACACTATCAGTACTATGAGCAACTTAGAATATCGATCACAGTTGAAGAAATTGGATGCGAAGTTAGTGCTAATGACTTTGGCCGTTTATATGTGAGCTGAAAATAAAGTTTAACTGCAGCCCAGAATTTCTTGAATTGCCACTTGAACAGCCACTGTTGATATTTGTGTGCGTACAACTTTTTCTGTTCACTCATAACACGATGCCACCAAAAATTGTCAGTGTTTGTAGATTGGTAGATTTGTGCTAACAGGAATGCTGTTTATGTTTGCCACGTAATTTTAAAAGTTTTGACGGCTTTGTTTGGGGAAAAGATTGTAGTTATGCACTGGTGCTTATTTTTATCCAGGTGGCGCCACCACAAAGTGCAAAATGTCCTATCTAATACAGTGGAATTTTTTGATCTTCAGCACACATTATTTATATAGTGGAATTTTCTGGACAGCCTGCAGCTGCAAACGTGCATTTTCTTATGGTATTAGCTGCTGTGTATCCTTCTGGTGTTGCAGTATTTTAACACGTTGATTTTCATGTCTGGTTCAATGTTAAGGTTTATTATTAAGGTATGTTATTGAGAGAAATGATTTAAAAAGTATTATTTGGTTGACTTCAGATACTGCATCTGCATTTTGGTGTATAATTTCTTTACACACGTCCATCATTTCTTTACATATTATTGATGTAGAAAAGTAATTGCACAGCTTTCAGTGGTTGATTATAGTTTTGCACCTGTGGTGCTAGAAATGAGTTATTGGAGAGTTGGCGACTGATTTAGATCAAATGTAGTAGTGTATGTTTTTTTGCTTAATACGATGAAGTTTTTTTACAGCTTTTAGTAGACAGATGAATATTGAATGTGTGTTGGATGTTTGGTACATAAGGATGTATATAGTGAATGTCATTTCTAGTGTGTGTGTCTGTGCTTATTTGCATGTTGAATTATTATTCGGCTCGAAGCTATTCTTCAGCCGAATGTTGGATTCACTTTACGGCGCGTTTTGGTGTTGCTCACGCATTCAGCTATAATTCCGCCAAAAGTGAACCAATTTGGATGAAATCTGGTGCACTTTGAGTACATCGTCGGGGGCTGGCCCTGGCAGATTTTGGGCGCGATCCACACAGTAGTAACAGCTGGAGAGCCAGGCGAAATTTTTTTGTCAGGTAAGCAACGCACGATTTCACCGATTTCCTGTCGGCCAAATTTCACGAAATTTGAACACAACATGTTGATCGGTGTCAGGATGAAAACTTTCCGAACAGGATTTTGCAAATTTTACAGTAAGGGGTCGTTTTTTCCAAAAAAGCAAAAATTTCTCAAAAAAATTGTAACGTCTTGTGACTTAGGCTCAGTCACAGGCAGCCAGTCACCATCGACTATTGAGTCACGTGACACTAGGTCTCGTCAAATGCAGTTCAGCTTGTGCACATATAGCCGAGCACTTCGAGCCGAATACTGTATTGTGGACATTCCACACAATACAGCTATGTAGTTTTAGCTTGTCAATTTCTGAATCAAATATGTTTGATTTGTTACTGTTGTTATTTACAAGTCTTAAGTTATTCACAGGCTTATGTTTCAGCTTAACATTGTTGGGGATGTTGGCCTGGCCGACCTTGCAACTAATGGATCGACCAAGTAAGAAGAAACAGTGGAACCCCACCAGCAAATCTGTGAAGAAACGTTGTTCGTCGTGTTTGTGGGACCAGTATGACACGGCGGCCTTTGTTGGCTACATAGCCAAAATGAGGACCATGTTGCAGTTTATTGATCGTAGCAGTGCTTCTCGGCAGCACCCATGGGTGCCTCGAGCATTTTATGCAGTTTAGTAAATAGCTGTTATTAACAAACAGTAATATCGTGCTTGTTGTATAATTTTGGGAAGGGTTCCTGAGTTACAAAACGGTTGAGAAGCACTGAATTATAGAACCAGTGATTGTAGTTCTTATGATTGCTAGTTCGCTACTGATTTCGTGTAAATGCTGAAAGTGTATGACTGCTTTAACAATGTTTCATGCATGTGAAATGTTGTGATGTGTTTCTTTTCAGAAAGGGTTTGCTGTAGATCTTACGGTTATCAGTTTTCTGGTTTCTGCAATAAAATGCAGGAAAAATTCACAGCATTGGGAAATGTCTTGATAGTGTCGCTATATGTAGCTTCAACAAGAAGCTCAGCTATAGCAGAAGTACTGTGTAAACATAGTATACATAATACAGAGGTACAGGAGTTAGAAAGGATTCATACAGCAAAGTGACCTTCAGGTTAATACAAGGTCATTGGTATTGGTGCCAATCGATGGGCCACATACGATTTCCTATTAGTCTTTCATTGTGACTATGTCTCTATCTTGCGCCGTTTCCGAGATATTATCAATTATTTCCCCAGCATCTATCGTGGGTGTACCAGTGCTCATTATCAGTCAGCACAGCAACATTGAAATGCCTAGCTTCACCCATTCCAAAGGTGATAGGAGCCCAAAAATTTAAAAGGGGCCCCTTTCACGAGCGGTTTGTCATCTATGGACTATAGGACTTGCCACGGTCAACCAATTTATCAAATTTGCATTCTCTATCTCCACAGATTACGAAGATATGAAAAGTGACGGAAAATGTAGAAAATGGAGATGTTTGGGCCTTTGGGGTACTTAATGACCACTCAAAACCTCAGAGGCCAGTCTGCCTACTTTAGCAAAAATACTATTTCAGCACGGTAGAAAGATCTTTTAACATCGTCAATGGAACGTTTAAATTTCGGTTACTGGGAATTGTGCCGTTCGATAGAGGACATGCATGTCCCTATTTGGCTTCCATAGTAACTGTGTCTGTGTCTTTCACCATTTCTGAGAAATTGGTCGAAAATCGCACATTTTAACGTACCCCGCCGATATCTGCCGCCCTGTTGGGATGACCACATTCGAAATTCACCAGGATCTTTGGCATCAGAAAACTAACAGTGCCTGCAGGCTATTATGCGGCGTAGTTTGCGTGGACCCACGTTTACCCATGCAAACTAAAGTCGTTACAACTAGTTTTAAGGCCACGCGACCTCATAAACTATCGCTCCTAGTAAAGACTTCCCTTCTGGGCGTGAATGGGCATTTTCAATGTAATTCGACCCGGTCGCTTCTCTGGGCACTTGCTGAGCTGAGTGAGCTCGTGTCTTTCTGTCGGTTGCTTAGTTGACCCACTTGGAAAGTACCGTCTCGCAAATGCACCGCTATTCCCGTTGCAGTTGAAAAATACTTCGTACTTTCTGTAGCACATCAGACGATGTTTTGCAAGCGACGGACACGATGCATTGCATTGTATTGCGAAGCAGGGCTAATGAAATTCTTGCCTATGTTTTGCACGAGCGCTTGGCAACGGGTGGGTTATTTCCGGTGATAAGCATGCATGCTGCAAGTTGCCGTTGACCATCGCGCTGCAAAAGAACCTACGTGAGAAATTGGCCTATAAAACTGTCAAATACGCACATTATTACGTCGTTCCCGTGGAGGGGTGCGCAGTTGCGAGCGATCGGCATGTCTGTTTTATGTGTATAATTATCGCTGTATATGTCTGCCCATTCAATTCACAAAGAGGACACGTCCAAACTTACGCGAAATTTTCTGTAGGGCCTACGTGTTAATGTGGTTGTGGGAGCCTTGCTAAACAGCACAATATAGCAGCGTTTCGTAAACCCAGTCTGGTGTCATTTCGATAATATTCTGTACACTTCATGCCATGTTGTTCTCGTATAGCCTGGAAGGCCGGTGTTTAAATTTCTTACCCGCGTTTGCCCAGCGACCTTCCGGGGACATCGAATAGCTTAAGTGATTCCTATGAACATGTCTGTCTGTTGTTCGTTGTTCATACCGAGAAGCGTGGAGCACTCTTCATACAACAACGGCAACGTTTGCCACTGAACACGCCACTCGACGACGACGACGACGACGATGATGATGATGATGATGATGATGATGACAGTCCACTTTGCTCTGTTGTAATTGTTTGTGGTAATTAGCCTATGCATGGTATTTATGAGTAAAGGCCCGTAACTTCACAGTGAGTGCAGTGCGGAGCTGTGCGGACAGTCCCGCGTAGTGTGAAGACCCAAGAAGGGACGGCTCTGCTCCGCACCGCACCCAGTATTCATGAACGACCCTCAAGGAGTTACGAATGTGACATTTCTCATTAGATTTTCACCGAATGCCAGCCGTAGGACTACGTGCTAGGCGAGACAGCATGGCAATGCAGTTGAGAACGTTTGAGACAAGCTGCGCAGTAGCGTGGCTTCCAATTACGCCACGTTAATAAGCTGGACGCTCTTCAAGCCATACATCGTGCCAGAGACGGTAATGAAAGGCGTTGTCGGTGAAACCTACCCGCGGACTGTCGCAATGTCTGAGCACGGGCGTGGCTTGGATGGACGGACGATCGCGCGCGGCAGGCACGGGCAAAGCGGCGAGCTACGGCTCGGGCGGCGGCGGGGGCGTGGCTTACGAAGTGCGCGGGTACAAGCAAGGCTGGGCAGACGGGCAGTAATTTTTAGTGTTCAATCTCCCCCCCCCTAGCCAAAGCGCCTCTGGATTCGCCCCTGGATGCGATATATACGAGACGGTACATTTACGTGCGCTCGCTCGCTCGTTCGTTCGTTATTGCGGGCAGGGGTCCAGCCTACTCTGGACCCCAGCGCCGAGACCTTTATGTCGGTCCAATGCGCCAGCCCAGGGAGAGGAGGGGAACTGGTAGGTGTGTGCGGTGTATGTGCGATTTGTGTAGGGTGGAGGAAGGATTGAGTAGGCGTGAGCAGCTTGTCAGGTATTTCTAAGCGCGCCCCCTCTAGGCG
>Ga0209780_1002496_pt1 | contig 13116 bp, 7 predicted proteins | sample WorMetexBAHAMAS2_FD_187384 | JGI IMG/M metagenome (GOLD analysis project Ga0209780, IMG submission 187384) | Marine gutless worms symbiont microbial communities from Max Planck institute for Marine Microbiology, Germany - Inanidrilus exumae... | ecosystem: Host-associated > Annelida > Digestive... | reverse complement strand
TATAAAAATTAAGCAACACTCTGATTATATACACTGGCAAATGCCTTTTCATCAACAACCGGAAAAGTTTGCAATAATTTACTCTATCAAATGCTTTTGTAGCATCTAGAAAACCGCAATACACAGCAGTGCCATGACTAACGTAATATGCCAATGATTCTTTTAATACAAAACTACACAAATTGGTAGAACTCCTAGGCTTAAAACCAAATTGTAAATCGCTAGTAAGAAGTTCATCAGAGACTTCAGCAGCACAAGATTATCGAACACTTTACTAAAGATTGAGCTCAGAGCAATACCACGATAGTTAGAACTATCACATGAATTAGCATTACGACCTTTAGGTATGGGAATAATTGTACTATACAAAAAATTATCAGGTAAATTCCCATGCACAACTATGGCATTAAACAACAGAGCAAAATGAACATAACAATCATTGCCAGCTATAACTTGGCCTTTCAACATTTAAAAAAATCTTTTGAACAAGTAAAGATGGACATTCAAAATTATGCCTCAGTAACAAAACAACAAATAAAAATGGTAAAAACGGGCCAGTTTACAACAAAGTGTAAGGGCGACATAGTCATAGCTCTAAAACGGCAAATATCACTTTAGTACGACTCCACCTAAAACCTTAAGCACGCTCTTACCAGCGAAGTCATGTGGAAAAATCATAACTCACTGCAAATGTGACTGTAGCACATAATAAATGGCCATTATAGCAATACCAGTAGAGCTCAGAGCCACCAACTGCCACACGACGTCTCTGGTAAGGGCGTGCTTAACAAAATGATATTTGTCCATAAACGGCGGAGCCTATAAAGCACGCAGGCTCGTGCATGCCTCTTCAGAATTTAGGGCCCGAGGGACGCTATGGAGCGTGCCTCTTCAGAATATTTGCCGTCAAATGCTGTTAGACCCCTGTTATGGCCAAAATTGTTGTACTAGATGCTTTCTGCTGGATCAAAAACACAAAAATCGATTTTGACCTGGGCTTCGCCCCGAACCCCAATGGATTACCTTACACCGCTCCCCCAGACTTCCTTTATAGTTGGTGGGCAGCGGGGCTAGCTGCCCCCTCCCCAAGAACCTCACCCCTGTCTCGGCCTTTCGGGCCTCGAGCTTCGGCCCTTTGGGCCTCGCTCCTCCGTGCCTCCTCACTTTTACTACCTTCCGCCGCCCCTGTATTTGCCGCTTTAGATCGATGACTATGTCGCCCTTACACTAGGTTTTACACTGACCATTTTTTGCATTTATCAATAGTAAAGATATTTCTAAATATTTCGTTGGCAAATTTTTTCCCGAATATTTCTGCCCCAACAGGTATAGGCTAATATAATAATTCGTAGGCCTACACTTGTCCATGGTAGTTGCGTTGTTGTTACACGAGGTAGAGCGAACTGATCAGTCTGCGTCCATCATCACGTTACTTGCTGTGTTTACAATGAGGGCATTTATATGTCTCACTACAGCCGCATTGATGATGCTACAGTGCCCGTGGGATACGAGATTACGCCAGTGATAAAATCTTAATTCGTCGATAAGAGCGTTAAACGCGTGAATGCAGTCGATACACGTCAGCCAATGATTGTCGTAAATAATTTCAGCTATTTTTTGCTAATTCGAACACCGACTGTACTACATATTACACGGCATGCACATGTACAGTTTGCATCTCATGTAAATATGATGCTTCTTTTAAAACCATTTTCACGAACCCGCGCATGATATAACCCTGCATATGCATGTAGAATTGCACTAATTAGTAATCCTACGCCAGGTAATCGCCTCATCGGCGGAAGGACTTTATGCTAGTGACATCCGCGCCTTGTCATTATCCCAGCGAAAGCGAGGGAATATGTTTTTACCGGCGTTGGTTTGTGTGTGTATGTGTGTCTGTCTGTGACCACAATAACTAAAAAGATTGTGGACGGATTTGTACCAAATGTTATGGGAAGGTTCCTAGGGGAAAGGGTAGGCCAAGTTCGTGTTTCGTTACGATCGGTAGAGGGATGTGGAAGTAACGGTCAAAAACTCCGTAAACCGGCGATTGTTTACATTTTATGCATCACACGCATGGTGATGATTAATCGTACCCACAATCGGCGAACGCGATGTACCTAAATGCCGAAATGGCCACATGTGAGCAGCACCATTGGGCAGACTTTCGCGGGGAGTTGTACTCATCTCTAAAGCACGTGTTTACGAGGAAACATACAGTTTTACTTGCCACCAACACGTTTATCCACAAATGTATTTTTTAGTTTTTTTTTACTTTTTTTGTTGTTTTTAACCTCTCTGTCATTTTTGACGAATAAACGAGTTCACGAGCCATCCTGCCTTTGCTCCCCAGCCGAAGACCATCGCCGCATTTTGGCTGGTACTCATTTCCCGTCTCGTTGAGGGCTGGAGGCTGAGTTGGCCTGGGTACCGGTAGTTGGTTACATCTCGGTGGTATGCCCATCCGAAGACGGTCACCCATTTCAGTACTAACCGAGCTTATTGATACGCCCAACACCGTTACTGCTATGTCAAACCGCCACCATTCCAGTCTGTATTCGTAAATCGATATGTCTTGTAATGTCCATTCTTTAAAAAATCGACAGTTTTGTGTAACACTGAATTTATAAAAAAAATCAATAATGCTGGAATTCTGTCAAGTCTGGGTAAGTCATCGTAACGTACTATGCTGTTTTCCGTTAACTGCCCACCACCATTTATGACTAAAGATTTTCTGTCGTAGATCGCAAAAATAAACGTCGGTAATACGGCAGTAGTGGTTTGGCTTAGGCCAAGTGTGGCGGCCTACTAGGCTGAGTACGGTACTTTACAAGCTCGGCCACCCACGAAGCTGAGTCCAAAATCAATACAGTTAACAGTCGAACGCCGCTTATAACTCAGACACAGAGCGAACACGCGACGGACGCCGCTCGCCGGTGCGTTACTATACGAAATTGGTTTTTATGTAAAGTTCGGCCATCTTTCATGCCCGAGTGCAGGGAGCCGCAAGAACACTGACCAATGGACGGCGAGCATGCTGACCACAATGCTGACCACGACGCGTTCAGCCTCATCGCGATTATCACTTCACTGCCGACTCGAATCTTTAACCCTTTAGGTCCGGGAATACGGGTACATCATGCTCAGTTAACTTTAACCTTATACATAGGGTGAAGTAACGTCACAGTAATCTGTGGTCACAGTACGATCTCCATGGTGTACTGTGCGAAGTTAATAACTGGTGAAGATTTGTGACGTGATTTAAATTACCAGAACTCATCAGAAGATGAGATAGCGAACGTGAACTTTTTACGACGACGTCGTACATGTAGAGGCCAGCGCCTACGGACATTGAACTGAGTTCCTAATTTCTACTAGGCCTATAACTAAGCGTCTATGCTAATCTATGCACCCAATCATCTATGCACCTACGCCCATCGAACCGAGGTATTAATATGGTCATAGACTATCAAAAGTACATTTTGAAACCGATGTAAGCCTAATAATTGCTTTATGACGACATCGTACACGAATTCTGTGAAGTAACGCAAAATAAGGGCCATTACGTCGTTCAAGGTCATTCAAAGTCACCGATTTTGGTACCAATCGAAAGCTCATATACGACTTCCTATTAGTGATTAATACTAACGTACCTCCTATCTCGCACCGTTTCCGACACAATAGCCTTCGAAAGCTCCGAAATCGCTATATTTGGCTACCCCTCTTGCGTTTAAACCCCCGAAGGAGGGGTTCTCCTAGGACGATCTTCGAAAAATTTTCCGTAGATGTCAAGAGATGATCAAGGTACCAAATGGCAGAAAAACATTGCCGAAAAATTCAACCGGCTGAGTAGAGTGCACGAAGTTTACAGACGACAGACAGACGACAGACGGACGGGCGATAGCATCGAACTTGAACGTGAGTTCGCGTTGGCTAAAATGGGTCACGTGACGTACCCACACCCATTTCATCAACGGTTTCACACACACACAGACACACGATAATGGCTAATACCCGCACGCAGCTGGCGCCACGCTGGTAAAAATGAAGGCAACGTAAAACAATTCAACAACAAATTGCCAGTTCGTTGCAGTGGCGTACTTTCTTGGCATTTGTAGGCCTGTACTTTATTTATTTAGTGAGCTTATTTACAAATTTATTGTTCCGATAACTTACTCCTGCTCGCCATGTTCCGACTCCGGCCCTGGGCTAGAATCCAGACTCTGGGGACTCTGACTCCGCATCCCTTGTACCAATTGCGCACGGTGAAAACTTTCAACAAAAGAAACCAAATATACAAGTATGTGGTGGTATACTTAAACGGAGGCAACGACTTCTATGTTGCGAAATATATGTCCAAAATGTTACCAGTTCCATCGTCCACAAGCCTGCAGAAAAGCTGAATGCTGAACTTCCATACAATTTTATCTCTTCAAACACTGGAAAGAACAGGAATGAGGTGATTTTGCCCCTTATTTGGGCGTCCGATCCCTATAAAATCTATCAGCTTCAGGGGCTTCTCCCCTGACCCACTGACCAGGGTCTCTGCCGCTGGACCCCGCTGGGGGCTCCGTCCCCATACTCCGTTACAGGCTCGCGCTCCCGGCTCCCGCGCTCGCCATGTCCTAGCCCCCGAACCTCTAAACCAAACTCCGGTTATGCACAAAGGTGTATTCTGTTATTGTTAACGATGGTTCTGCTATTCGCGTGCGGTCACGTCTATAGACTTATCTCTAATAGGTTTAAGCACTGGCAGTTGAAAGCTGCCACCTAACAAATGTTCTGTGATGTCACTTAGTAGCAAAAGACGTTTATATAATGGTACTCTGAAACATTTTAACTACCACGTTGATAATTTTGTCCTGCCTAGTGTTGACTGCGTGAATGATCTTAATGTCAGCCATGACCTAAACTTTAGTTTTCGTCCACGCATTAATAATATAATTAATATTGTAGCTAAAGCCTCACTTAGAGCAAAGCTCATTTTAAAGTGTTTCAGATCAGCGGTTCATCTGAGGCCCTTCTGCACTTTCGTTCGTCCAGTTTTAGAATTTTCTAGCGTAATATGGAGTCCATATTATCGTATTGACATTGACACTGTCGAAAAGGGACACCGATTTACCCGTGCAGTATTTTCCTGTAAACGTTTAACTTATGAAGAAAGACTGGCTGTGCGCTTGGTCTTGACAGGGAGTAGGTTTTTCACATGCGTTTGTATGTTTATCCGCACGATATCTCAAAAACCGATGCAATTAGGATCAACAAACTTGACGTAAAATGTTCCATTATTAGTCCTGGAAAACCATTTAACTTGGGGTCAAAGGGTCAAAAGTCAAAGTCACGAGGCACAAAACAGTGCCGGTATGGGTTTTTTCACTCTTAAGAGTGCTGGCTACTTCTAGTTGGCCATGCGCATGTATGAATCTACCGTTTCCGAGGTGAATGGCGAAATGAAATGTTGGCAGGATTTCGTGGCAGTCGAAGAAAGAGAGTAAGAAATATTTATGTTTGCGAGTAGATGATGTCGGAGGCGATGACGTCAGCGAGCGCGACGAACCGCAGCGTCAGCAGCCGTGACGTCAGACCGACCGTGTCATTCTTCGACGATCCGCGAGCTGCCGGCGGCGCCGCGGCGCACTTGCGCAATCATTCGCCAGGTGGCAGCAACTCGACGGCGGGCGCCGACAGCGGCCGAGGACCGAGCAGCGAGGAAGGCAGAGACACGCCGACGAAACGTCGCCAGTCGCGGCTGCTCGCCTCCACCACGACGACGACTGGGTCGTCTGCGTCGACGACCACCGTCACACTCGATATTCGTCCAAACGGTTCGTCTAAGTCTCCGTTTACCTGACCGTTCTTTACCGATGCCGAGGCAAGTCGTTCACACACAGGTGCCTCCGCTTACCCGGCAGTATAAATTGGTACTGGCCAAGGGCGGTGATTGACTGAAGCTAAGGGTCGGTATACACTACCCTTGATCACGGACCGTGTTCGTGGACCACGCTTTTGACGGCCGTGAACACGGCCCGTGGACACGGCAGTGTGTATCGTTCCTAAAGCGCGGCCTGGCAGAAAATAATGATAGCAGAAGTGCTGTGTTTATGAGTAACGTCAGATGCGGGCTGTCTACGTACAAACCCTGCCCTACAAAATGTTACTTTAGCTAACAGAAGGAGGGGCCAACTCATATCTCACACCAGCTCTGATACCCATGCTCCGTATATACGTTTCACGTTAATTCGGTTAAATCATTACTTAAATTTATATAAATGGCGCAATTTAAGGTGTAACAGATGCAATTTCTGCGGTTTCAAGCAGCACTTTGACAGTTTTTTTATGCAAGTGTGTTTGTCGGGCTCAACAGTAAAGAACTTTACTTACTTATTTACGTTGCAGGTAGTTGTGGCGGAAGTTGGTTGTCAACTGCGGGCGTGGAGCGAGCGGGCCCGGCCTCCTCGCTGACGTCATCGTCGTCCAGCTGTATTGTTGGCATGCCTCCGTCGGCGCCTCGCGTTCGAGTTACCTGGTCGCGGTCGCCGTCGCGTCTGTCCTCCGTCCTTCCGCGCCCGTTCCGACGTCGTCCTCGTGGTAGCCCGGACGCGCGCTCCGCCACGCTGCCGCCTGCTCAACAACCGCTCCTCGCGGTCGCCGGCCGACCCTGCTCGCCGTACAATGCGCGGCACTGGTACGACCCCGGCTACAGTCGAACGCTGCCGTGGAACAGCCGTCAGAGGGCGGCCGCGCGCCGCGGTACGACGACGACCGTCGAGGAAGCGGCCGGACGACGGCAGGCGGCGGATACCGGCAGCGATGGATGGAGGTATGGGCAATGTAATGGAGATCCAGGACGACGCACCGCCACTAAACCGGACGACCGACATTCCATGGAGCGACTGGACACGTGGATAAGTTGTACCGACGAGCAGGCCGATTACGACCGCATGACTGATCGATTCAGCTGGTCCCTGGCTTGTCTCCAGGACCTGGAAAACGGCAACGAATCCGCTGCTGGCCAGCCGTTGGTGAAACACATTGACCAAGACGAGAACGACAAGCAGATATTAGGAGAGCTCATTAATCCGTCCTTGACTGCGGTCGGCAGCTGATTAACTACAGCAAGAGGTGTGACCGCGGTGGTTGACACGTTGTGGGGCCCTCCCTCCCGGCAGATTCGTTGGCCACTTGATCGGGCCGTGCCGAGTTTTAGTCATTGCTGGCCGACATTTGTCGCGCCGTGATGAGTCATGCCAGTTTTTACGCATTACCATGTGGAAGTGTAAGGCTGAAGGCCTATTCACTAGACCGCCTGCCGCGAGCTGTCGCGCCGACGCGCTCTTCCCTTCATTTTGCTGTTTAGACACACACACGGCACTAGCTACCTGCGATCCCTGCGGTCTTCAGGACGAATAGCCCACCCCGCCACTGCTGAAAGCCTACTACTCACTGCAACAAATATCAGTATGTCGGTCCTTCTTATTGTCTGTCCGAAATGTACGCTAGTCGCGTCGCGTGCTGCCCCCTGGTGAGTCACGGTAAGTGTGCTGACGGCACAGACAGACGGACAGACGAACGGACGTCAGACCGTTACATCACGCTTTCCGCTAGGCGTAATAATGGTTTGCCGCTGTAAGAACAGCACAAACAACATTACTCGCTCACGAGAAATCATTATGCAACCTATTCATGAGATGCCGTGCTTGTCTTTTGCCCGTGTGTGGCGATAAATATAATGTCAGTATCGACTCAAGATCAGTAGCATTCTCACTGCGACGACATATCGCCGCCATGAGAACGTTACTTTACGAATTAACGGTCATAGCTCACGTGACTTGCACAGAGCACAGGGTGGCTAAACTAAGAGCGGTCTCGACGATCAGTCCTCTTGTTCATTAATTATTTAACGCCTTATGACCTGGACCTCTGACCTGCTTTTCTGAACCTACACATCAACTTTGAACTTTCTGCAAAAGTTGCATCCGCACGAGTTAGCGTCAGTCACCGGACTAACAGACAGAGAAGCAACAGACAAATGTCGGATGTACAGGGTGGGCCAGAAAAGTGAACCCATTTTACTCTTATGGTATTAATAGCAATAAATATGCGAGAAAAAATGTGGTGGTATCTTGAGATACTCCTGAACAGTAATAATTAATGCGACCTAAAATATTATATACGTGTGTGTTACTACATCTGTCACACTCAAATCTGACAGAACAAGCATTATTGACACACATTATAGAACAGTTTGTTGAGAAACAGCAGGGTTCACTTTTTTGGACTACCCTGTATATGCAGTGAAGATGCGTGAACGAAGTCAATTAATGAACGAATAATGAATGAGTTTGTATTGAGTAATGATGAAACGTCGTCTTTTTCCTGATTAGCACTCATTCCTAATGCTCCCAGTGAACTCGTATAATAATTAATGCGAGAGAGAGAAGTCCATGGTAATGGTAATCCGAAGAGAGAAGTCCATGGTAATATGCTTCATTATTTGATCGCTTTCAGTACAGGTATGCAGACTGGTTAAACTTGCCGTTGCTCACAGCGTTCCTGTGCTTATAAATGAAAAATAAATAAAATCAGAGTGCACACTCGGTAGAGCTCATACCTCCGCCACAGTATCGCTATTGGCGAGCAACAGGTGCGCTACCCTAAGCCAGACCTTCCGATATGCATGTAATTAACTCTTCTGTGTTTCATAGCCTACCTATTTTAAAACTGTCACAAAAAATACGTCCATAATTTTTACTTACAGACGGACGAATGGTGGTCAAAACATGACCCCCTGCTAACCTGTGGCGGAGGTGAAAACTGCGACAACCGAAACTGGATGTCAGTTGCTAATATCAATTTCTGCAAAACAAGAATTAAGGTTCGTTCACACCGGGTGTGTTGCGTTGCGGTCCCGTGCGGCACGTTGCGCGTCTTTTTCGATGCAACGTACCGCATTATGCCGTAACATGCCGCAAGGCATCCGATGTGAACTAACCTTTACTAGTGTACCAGTAATTTTAGGCCGCATCGCAGCGATAGCTAGCGATAGCTAGCGATAGCGGCCTATTGCTATAGACGCAGTAGCGTGGTCGGTCTGCACGTGGAGTCCCGACAAAGTGACATTGCTGTTTTAGAGCTCTGACTCTACCGCCATTTTACAGTCGGTGTTAATCTGGTCAGTTTTTAGGCCACATCGCATGCACTCAATGCTTAAGATGCGGGCCTATTACTACCGACGGAGTACCGTGGTCTGTGCGTCTGTGTGTCGTGTCTGCTGGTCACACTCGTGAGCCCTGCATAAACGGCTGAACCGATCGAGATGCCAATTGGAGAGTATACAGACTCAAATCGGGTGGGCCCAAGAAACCACATATTAGACGGAGGCTGAGATCCCCTGCAGGAAGGGACAATTTTAGGGGTTGTTTGACCCATTCAAAAGTATTGGGAGTCAGTGCTGCGTCGCTTTACATGGCAAAAGCAATAACGGTGACAGCGGAACTGCGGCAGCCGCTTGCAGTGCTCCAGACTGGTCGCGGTGTCACATTACACAATCCGCACCCCTGCGATGCGGCCTTTCGTCAAAATTATTGACCACTTGTTACGATTTGCAGCACATTAGCAGCGAAATGCAATAGTGTTGTATCGACAAACCTGCAGGGAATATCGCACTTTAAGTCTGACGCGCATTGCATGACCATTTATTGGAGTAATATTCAATGGTAATGATATTAGCTGTTGAGTGTACGCCGCGTGACTGTGCTCAATAGGCCTAATTGTTATTTGCTGTGTGTGTCCTCGTTGTCTAAACGTGTTTATTGTCGCTGTTACGATATTTTTCTCGCGTAAATACCGCAGTAATTCTACAGTATCACCGACACATGCTTCGCATGTCTTCTTGTCTTCTTCGTTCGCATCACGTGTACGTGCATACCGACAAGTTTACGACACATGTAAAATTAAAATAACTATAAATAAATAAAATTAATAAATTAAAATAAATTGTTCCTTACGACCGCGTTATTCCATTTATTTATTTCATTTTATTGCGATGAGCTATTAACACAACAGTCCGGTTTAACAGAACTTGTCGTGCAATTAGTTTATGATTTAACCCTGAAAAGTGCAACAAAAGTTTTTTTTTACTGTTTTGAGTTCTTTGATAGGTTGTAAAGAACTGCAGAAAAAAGGTGGGTGAAAGTGGCTAATTACTAACAAAAATTGAAGATGGCTATCCCTGAAATATCAATATAGTAATAACTCTGTAACGTATTAACAGTAGATAGAATAAACTAGCCCCGTACGGGACTGACGGTCGACTCTTCACAACTGACGTTTCTGCCAACTTCAATATCACGTGACACAAAAACTAGGCCAAATATCAAAAATCCGGCTCGATCAAATTTAGCTATTGCATGTGTCCTAGTTTAAGAATCTGTGGTCAGTTGCCAGCTCCCATTGTAAATGGCGGAGGAGATAGCTTTTGAGAATGTCGAAAGAATCGTTCGACTTGTAGCATTCGACAATGTCGCTTTGACATTGTTGCTGGTGTGGACGGGGCTTAATAAAGCATATTGCAATAGTTATTTCTATAGGCCTACTTTTGCCATGAATTCTCGAATGTGTTTTAAGCTACTGTCTGCAAATGAAAAACCGAAATTAGCAATCATCATTAGGTCAGTGTTCAGCGCAAACCTACAGTGTACGTTAGTCTCACGAAAGATGTCAAAATTGATATCACCACTTAACAAGGAGCATACACTGTCATTTATAAATTTTCGAGGTAAGCTAATTAATTCACGGCCGCTGCTATAAGCCTATACCGCCATGACAGCAAATTACGTGACCCTGTCGACGCTGGAGAAGCTTCGCCTCCGTCGTAAGCTCCGCCCAGCGTTACTGCAGCATCTGGCAAATTAAGAATAGAATATAGACGCCAGTCAGCTGTTACTTCTGAGACTGCTAATCGCCGCAGGTGACGAGTTGTAAATGAAAAACCACAGCAGGTACACGGACATTTTTCATTCCCGCCTTTTGGTAGCCAGCTGCAGGTGGCTTACCAACAGTTAACTGTATGACACGAGTAACTAGCGTTTTCCGCCGCTATCGTCTCGTCAGGTGATTAAAGCGTGCCGACCGTGACAGATAAATTGAGATTGATAACCGACGTGGCTGACGTTCCAAGCCGAACAAATCGCTGCCCATTCAACAGGCGAAACACTTAACTACACCGGATCAACTTTTGACCGCTGTATCGGTCTTAGCTGCCGTCGTCTCTTGTTAACCCCTTTAGTCTAAAGTCAATAATAATTGGAAACGTGCTGTGCTCTTATTTACGGAGAAGCCATCAGCTGATATCATTGCCAAACAAGTAGGCTATGTCCGTCCTCGAAATACTCGGACGGCAATGTACGTTGGCCGCGTCGAGTGCTGCCCCCTGGTGAGTCACGTTGAGTATGCGCCGCGAGACCTATTAAGGTTGAAAAAGATAAAGATGGGACTGACTGACGGCCGGACGCCATCAGAACGTTGCATTACGCCTACCGCCAGACGCGGCCAGCGTAGCAATGAATAACACTGATTCAGAACGCAAGGACTGCAAAATATCTAGGCTGTTAGCAATATTTTTTATATTTCGGCAAATTCAGCTATAGCCTACATTTGTTCTTAATAAGGCCTATGGGCGCCCGCCCTCGATATAGCGATTGAGTGATGCCATCACATTTCACCAATGTTATAATGCTGGCCGCGTCTCGCGGAAAGCGTTATGTGACGGTCTGGCGTCCGTCTGTCTGTCCCGTCGGCGGGCAGCATGCGACGCGGCCAGCGTACATTTCGGCCCAACAATAAGGAAGACCGATCGAGTCGACATACTTGTTTCATTTCTGCAACAGCAGTGCCTAACATGTTGGCATCCGTAGCAGTGGTGACACTCTTAACGACAATGACCAGCGACATTTTGGACTTCTGCTCCCAGGTCATTTTGCAAATCTGTGGCTAATGATTTCGGCGCAAGAATATTCAGTTATTCACAGTGTCATCTGGTTCACCAGTGATCTGAAAGAGACTGAAACATCCTAGCAAGTCAAGTCGACCGTGTGATAGTAAATCGTCGGGGAAATGTCATAAGAAATTGCTGTGATTACAGAAATCAGCACGGAACATATACTTCTAAATTTGCAACCTATTGTATCAAGTTGAAGAAGCAACTGGTTAGTGACCACACAGCTTCGATGATGACTGGCTACCCTACTGTTGAGCTACAATATGGATTATTATTGGGCAGTTGTAAGCGCTCTTTGAGCCTTTCTGTCCAGTAGACACAGATCTTTTTATTGCATTTTATTGTATGTTGCTTATTTTATCTGTGTCTACAAATAGATATAATATCCGATTGCAATCCATTAAGAGTCAATGCTTAGGCGACAGTCGGTCATTCAGTTCAAAACTGTTCGCACATATTTTACGCGTGTTTGCACTGTTCTGATTGAATTCTCGAGCTTCCTGCCTCTAAGAAAAAATATCACAGACATGTCCTTTCGCTAGCCATCTAATGAACAGCTCCGACCTTATAGGCTACCTACAGCAGGTGCTTGGATTAGGATAACTGTCGACGGTATTTTCTCGTTAACATTCAGCTCCTATAGAGTGGCAATAGGCCTACACAAGCTTTAACGCTTTGCAGTTACGGTGCAAGTTACACGTACGACTTACCGATGCCGAGACTATTACAATGTAGATTGGTTTGACAAGTGGTCAAAGAATATTGACGAAAGGCTGCGGTCGCATGTCGTGCCGTTATTGAGGATTTAATTACCCCTTTTGCTGCGTACACCGCAGCAGAGCTCAGCCCCAATCTAACGCTAAGCCTACAGTTCCTCGAGTCAGCCCCAAACGGCATCTCGATCGCTTCAGCCGTATTTGCAGTGCACATCTGCGTGACCAACACACAGACAGACCACGTTACGTGCGACATCTGTAGCAACAGGCTGAGTGGCTCAGTGGTAGAACGCCGGTCTTTGACCGGCGAACTTGCCCTGTCCCACGCTCGACCTGTAGCTGATAGGTGACCACTTATGTGGGTAAACCATCCGCTATAAGGTCAGCCAACTAGGCCGA